>Ga0182239_1000594_pt1 | contig 13034 bp, 12 predicted proteins | sample hydfrate6_PW_210_FD_132456 | JGI IMG/M metagenome (GOLD analysis project Ga0182239, IMG submission 132456) | Subsurface microbial communities from deep shales in Texas, USA - hydraulic fracturing test 6_PW_210 | ecosystem: Environmental > Aquatic > Deep subsurface > Shale gas/oil reservoir >...
TTCTGCACTAGAGGTCCCTTTTAGTTTTTGCTTGCCTGTTCCATCTATATTCATAATACCAAAATTGGTTCTTAGTGGAATTGATTTACTTCCTATATTTAATCCAAAAGTGGAGCTATAGATAATTTTATTCCCATCCGGGGACCAAATATTTTTGTCTTGGCTAAATCCAAATACTATGAAAAAAGGTCCTAAATGCTTTCCAGATGCAATCTCTGACTGATTTTTCCCATCACTGTCCATAATCTTGATGTTTGTATTCCAAATATCATTTTCACCAGCAAGAGCATAATATATTATTCTTCCTCCATCAGGGGACCATTGCGGGAATCCATTGGACTCAGTTTCTTCCGTAAACTGAACTATTTCGTTTGCGGTGGCAGGCATCAGTATGAACAGGCAGGTAATAATACAAAGGAGGCAGATTGTTTTCATGTTTATCCTAACTCATTTTCTTTTATGAAGTAAAACGAAAATCAAAAAAGCAATTATTATTGAAGATACAGTAAATCCCGGTGCTTTCTTGCCGTTTACCTGAGAAATGGCAGGTACAGATACAATAGTTTTTGCCGGTGCGGATTTCCATTTATCGTCAAGTTTAATCACTGAAACAGACATATTCTCACCTTTAACGGAAGTAAACGCTATTTTGTCTCCTTCAGGGGACCATTGAGGAAACATACCATTGGTATCATTTCCAGTCAAGAACGTGAGATTAGAGCCGTCTGAACTCACCACAACAATATCCGCTTGATCTCCGGCAATATTCCTGCTTTCAAAAGACATTTTAGTACCGTCTGGGGACCATGAAGGATGATCAATATATCTTTTTTCATCTACAGGAATCAATTGTTTTTTTTTGCTACCATCAGCATCCATTATCCAAATAGCGGGTATAAAATCTTCAATACCCGAAATATAATCTAAGGTCTTCCTTGAAGAATATACTACTTTGCCTCCATCAGGAGAAAATCCCATTGCATATTCATCTGAGGGTGCAGAAGTTAATTGTGTCTTCCCTGAACCATCGGGGTTCATTATCCATATATCGTAATTGCCCGATTCGTTTGAAGTGTAGAGTATCCTGTTTCCATTAGGTTGCCATGAATTAACGGTGTTTTCACCACTTAAAGAAGAAAGAAATGTTTTGCTAGTATCATCTGGATCGACCAGCCACAGTTTTAGCAAACTGCTACTCCCATCTACAATAAACAATTTTGAGCCATTATATACCCACTGAACAATCTTTGTTTTTTCCATATCAACTACTTTTGTTTTTTTAGAAGTGCAGGTATCATACAGCCAAACATCTGAGGTATACCAATATTCAGGTGATGAATTATATAGAGAGAAATAGATTATCTTTGTGCCATCAGGAGACCAAAAACCAGCTCCAGTTACATCTGATGAGGAAATCTGCTGCTTATTGCTTCCGTTACTGTTCATTATCCATACCCCCAACTGATTTGAGTCGTTAAATGACATGTACATGAGTTTTTCGCCATTTGGAGACCATTGTGAGAAGTAATTTGATGAGGAGTCATCTGTCAACTGCACGATTTCACTTGCATCTGTTGGTATTAATGCAAACAGAAAGATAAGAAGTATAACAAAAACCTTATTTTTCATGACTTTCTCTCAGAGTTTCGCTGGCACAGATATCAATTCCTCATGCAGAGAAAGAAATGCTATTGAAAATTTGTTATCCTTTACTTCCGTAAAGGCTATTTTATCCCCGTTTGGGGACCATTGAGGAGCTAGACCATTCCCTATTTTTACCTGACCTGTTGCGTCAATGTTCATAACCCATATCTCGTACTCCCCATTATCTTCTGAATTGAACACGATTTTTGTTCCGTCAGGAGACCATTGAGGGAAGCGTATAGAAGCAAATTTCATAGAGTTATTGGTTAGAGACTTCTTATTGGCACCATCTGCATCCATTAACCAGATAGCAGAAGATAAATTTTTGGAATCAATTTTGACATAGATCATTTTTGTACCATCAGGAGACCACTCTGCATCATATACGAGGCCATCTTCAACTTGGACCTTACCGGAACCGTCTTTATTCATGATCCAGATTCCTCCATTTCCTGATGTGTTGGAGAGGTAGGCTATATTTTCACTTCCTGGCTGGCACCTTGGTCTGAGATTCTGCTTCCCATCATCTGTGATTTTTGTGTTATTGGTACCGTCAATGTCTACGATCCAGATGTCGGCATCCTTATCTCCATTTTCAATAGCTTGTGAGGTATAAGCAACTTGCATGCCATCAGAGCACCATGATGCATCCCATCCTCTCATGCCTAAATAGTTTTCAATGTGTGCGCCTTCAGTTAACTGTTTCTTATTTGAACCGTTGGCATTCATAGTCCACAGTTCATAACTTCCTGTAGAGTCTGAGATATACAGAAGTTTAGTGCCGTCCGGAGACCATGGATTAAAAGTGTAGGTACTTGAACTCGAGATAGTCAATTGTACATTATTATTGTCTGTATTGTCCATCATCCAAACATCTGTGCTTAGCAGGTTGTATTTACCAGTAGAAACATACGAAATTTTGGTTCCATCAGGCGACCAGTATGGATAAGAACTTGATTTGAATCCATAAGACAATACTATTGAAGTAATAAAACTAACTACAAGTATGCAACCGATAAATAAGATTATAGCCTTTTTTACTTTCATTTTAAGCCCCTTTCCCCTTATCATGAATTTAAATAGAACAAGAACATGAATCTTCCTCGAAGCCAACCGGTATTTTGTAGGGTATTGGAGGAAAATAAGCATAACATTTCACATATAATTTGACGCTCACAGTGCAATGATTATTTTCTATATAAAATGTATTCGATCCAGACCCTGAACACGAATCAATTTCTTGGATCTGCTCGGGCGGATATGGCGATGGCTCCCCCGGTATACCAACATAATCCCAACTCACATTTGTTGTCACTGTCATTTCGCAAGGAGCTGGGAAGTTGTATTCGAGCTTAAGACGTTCACAGCCTTGTACAAACCAATTAACATCAACATCGTATGTTCCATTTGATCTTTTATATAGCGTTGCATTGTTGATTTGTATATAAACATCACCACTCGTGCTTGAATGGGTTTTTGAACAGTTACCTACAATTTCATCAACATTCCAAGTCCAGGAATTAGATACTAACACGCCATCCTTTTCTGCTTCTATTTCTAATTCATGAATTCCAAACGAAGCAGTTGTAGTGTAGGATAACTCAGTATTTGCTGGCAAATCCATATCTTCTTGTGGAATATGTTCTTGAACTAAAACGCCATCAAGCTTCCACCTCACAACAGGGTCATCTATATTAACACTTGCTTTGAATGTTCTTGATTCACCTGCTAAGTCAGAGACTGGTGACCCTGGGCTTATCAGTGTAATCAGCATAGTTCCACCTCCCATAATCACACCTCCAAGTATCCTTCACGAATCAAGTATTGGGGTAAAACCCAACCATTGCAAAAAGTTATGTTACCCTCTTTTGCGAGTATATTCATTTCTGGAACCTTCCAACCTTTCCACCACATATCATTTATAGGAACCCAATATTTATTATTAAATGCTTCATAGTTGCATCCTTTTTCCCCAATGGAAGTCCCAACTTTTTCTTCTTTTATTTTTCGATATACACTGCATGAGTCACTTTTTACAGATGAGCAATTAAGTAAACTTTCTGAAAAGTTGGTTGGTATTTCCCTATAACATAGTGGATTGTAGCATACTACAGGAACTTCTGTCGGCTTATACAGTATTTTAAACGTTTATCAAGACTTGATCCGATTATTGCAAGATCGTATTGTTCTTTCCTGTAGTCTTGCATAAAGTTAAGATAATCATAGCCATACCACTTAAGCTCTGGAAAGATATCCCAGAATTCACCCGGAAATGCGCCGACTGAGATAACGTTCTTATTACTTTTTGGAAATGACATTTTCGGGTTGATTGTATCAAATACGAGTTCTTCCGGGTGGTGAAGATTGAAAGATGTATCTACACAAGGAGAATCAATTTTGGAAGGAACTTTTGTGATAATCTTCTGGATATTCCTGTCATTAACCTGATCCCAGAAGGTTACTGAGGCAGGCTCAGCATTCTTGACAAATTGCTCCCAGTTATCTTTGGCTTCATAAGAAACAACTTCGTTGATATTATCGAAGAGGTCTACATATGCTGCACCAATGGGACTATATGGAAATGTCACTTCAAGGATATACCTGTCATACCCTTGAGGAATCCACTGTTCGAGCATTTTTTTACTTTTGGTGACCTCTAACGGGACAGTATAATGATAGCAATTATTTTGTAGATAGTTTCCAACATCATATTGTCCCTTCATAGTTTGCAGGCATGCTACTTTCAGACCCTGAGACTTGAAATGTTTTTCCAACAGTTGCGCCGTTGTAGTTTTGCCCTGATTGCAAGGAGCTGCAAGGACATAAATTTGCCTTTCATTTCTATCCATAACATCTTCCTTCAAAATAATTTAAATTTTAAGCAAATAAAGACATATATTGATAATATATTTTTTGGTATTGTAATAAATATTTCTGATATCGCCTTAATATCTTGGATGTTACAAATCTTCAAGAAGAATTCTACCAAATAAGGTTTTCTTCGGAATTGAATGTGAAAGTTAATATTTTCCTTCACCATCAATAGCACCACCATCCCGCTTTCATACAGGGAGTTAGTACAGTCATACTGTAGCCCTCCTGAACACATATACACTCACCGCAAGCACAATAGCCGCACCTGCCACAAGCCCTATGAAAGTCTCGGCAGGGAAAATGCCTGCCTGCAGTTCCCGGATGCCGTCAATGGCATAGCTCACCGGGTTCAGCATGGCGATAGCTGCGAGCCATCCCGGCATCTGGTCGTATGGCATCAGTGCACTGCTTGTGAAAAACAAGGGCATGGAAACAATTGAGTTGAAGGCTGCATATGGGTCATGGTCCTCAAGTGTAAGTGCAACGGTAGTCATTACTGAGGACAGCAGAATCCCGAAGATGAAGAGGATCAGATATGTCTGGAGAAGTAGTGAAGGGTCCAGAAAGTGTGCCCCGAGTATAATTGCAAGTATGAGGATAACCGTGGACTGGATCAACCCACGCAGGTTATGAACAGTATCTTTCCGTACAGGATGCTCTCACGGGGCGCAGGCATCGCAAGGAACTTGGGCAAAAAACCCAGGACCTTGTCGAACATAAGAAGCGAACCTCCCTGAAGGGAAGCACCGAGCATCGTTAGTACAAGTATTCCCGGCGTTATAAAGTCCAGATAGTTGTCTGTGAACCGGATGGGCATCGCAAGGCCAACAAAGATGAGCCATGCAGCAGGCATCACCAGAGCTGAGAACACATTGATTCTGCCACGCATCCAGCGGCGGAAATCCCTCTCAAGGTAATGAAAGGTTTGCATCATGCACGCCTCCTGAGCACCGTCCTGAAACGCTGGTAGTCGAATGCATTTGTTTCTTCCTGCTCTGCAACAAGTGAGAGGAAAACATCAACTTCGTCATTGTCCCGTGTTTTAAATATCGCTGAAGGTTGAGGACAAGTCCGATCTCCCTTGCAAATCATTCTTTTTCAACTTCAAGTCGGACCGTGTACCTAATTACGTGTCACCATGTGAGAGGGTAAATATGGCGATCACATCTGACGGATTCCCCGATGCGCCACCAGGGAATCCACGGTCCTGCGGTCACCGTTTGCCCAGTAAGTGCGTGAGAATATGGTCCCTGCAGAATTGCCGTGTTACGGTGATACCAGGCACAGTATTATGCAGGGCTACTAAAAATCTGCTCATTCAGGATGATAAATGCCTTCTCAAGGGAGAGGCACTAGTGGCTCAGGATTTTCATCTTTTCCTTAGGCTGTGGATATTAGGTACCGGCCTATCGTCCTGATGTTCTTAAGTCCGTCGTTGATAATGTATGAAGAAACTGTTGCAACGGTTTTTGTCGTAACTGTTGACAGGGTCCAGAAGTCCTGATTATAGCCAAAGGAGATGATTGTAATATCACTTCTTAGCTGTGGTATGATCTCATCCCATACAGCATCCGTTGATGGGTGAAAAAAGAATTATGGCTGAGTCTTTCTGTGCCGAAAGGAAGCAGGCCTGTGCCTGTGGTTCCTTTGTCTCGTGAATGCTTGTGACCGGGAAATCTACACTCTCCAGTTCTGCGTACTCGATGAGGAGAGGGCAATCAGAAACCCCACAGCTGCTACCAGTTTCATGCTGTTATCTCCGATACGGGCTTAAGGGGCGTGACTATTAGCCCTGCATCAGTGTCCCTGAATATCTTAGATTCGACTCCGTATACATCCTTTATCCTCTCTGTTGTTATGAGCTCATCAGGTGTACCAAAAGCAACAAGCTGGCCTTTCTTAAGCATCATAAGTTGATCTGCATAGCGGGCAGCAAGGGTAAGGTCATGAACAGCCATTATTATAGTAATTCCTGTTTCCCTTGAAAGGTGGTGGATTATGGAAAGAGCTTCAAGTTGATGACGGATGTCCAGACTGTTTGTTGGTTCGTCGAGAAGTAGAACTTTCGGATTTTGGGCCACTGCGCGTGCAATAAGAACTTTTTGCTGCTGCCCTCCTGAGAGTTCATTATACTCGCGGTCTGCAAGTTGCTCAATACCAAGGAAATGTATTGCCTTCTCGGTCCAGTCAATATCTTCTTCAGATGTGCTCCAGCCCATATGTGGGGTGCGCCCCATCATTACAACTTCAAAGACACTGGCAGCAGCTATCCTGGTACCTGCCTGGGGCACGTAGCCTATGTTCTTTGCAATCGTGCTTCTGTGCATGTCCCGAATGTCCATCCCGTCCAGAAATACAGATCCTTCAGGATCAAGTATGCGGTCTATACATCGGACCAGGGTGGTCTTTCCCGAACCATTGGGCCCGACAAGGCACAAGACGTTTCCATCATCAATGTCAAAGCTGACACCTTTCAGGACCTGGTCGCTGTGGTAGGAAAACCTAATATTGTCTAGAGATACTTTTACCAATAGTCTCGCCTCCTTCTTAGGAACAGATATATGAAAAAAGGAACTCCAAGGAAAGAGGTCATTATGCCTACCGGAAGTATCTGGGGTGCCATGATCGTCCGTCCGATGCTGTCAGCTCCAAGGAGTAGGAGGGAACCCATGAGAGCTGTTCCAGGCAAAAGGTAACGATGGTCTCCCCCCATAACCATTCTGGTGATATGTGGAGCTACAAGACCAATGAAACCGATGGTGCCTGTAAAGCAGATGACAGCAGCAGTCAGAAGGGAAGCGCCTGCCATACCTGTTATCCTGACATGTTCCACCGGAACACCAAGACTTGTGGCTGCCTCATCCCCTGCTGCAAGGGTATTGAAGTTTCGGGCCATATACATGAATGCGGGGAAAATTAGGCACAAGATAATGCCAGCTACTATGACTGTGTTCCATGTAGACCGTCCGAGGCTCCCTAGCATCCAGAAAACGACTTCGTGTACATCCTCTGATGTTCCTATGTACTGAAGGAAGCTTGTCATTGCAGAAAAAAGGTACATGATAGCAATACCCGCCATTATCATAGTCTCTGGGCTTATTCCGCGGTACCTGGCAAGACCATATACTGCAGCTGCAGCTATGAGTGTAAAAAGAAAAGCATTGCCTACAATCAATGATCCGCTGCCGGCAAAGCCTGCTCCGAGAACAATGGCAAGTGATGCCCCGAAACTTGCGGCGGAAGCTATTCCCAAAGTAAAGGGACTTGCAAGAGGATTTCTCAGGATGCCCTGCATTACTGCACCGGCAAATCCCAGTGCTGCTCCTGCAAGTATCGCCATGATGACTCTGGGAAGACGATACTGCCACACAATTATTTCGGTATCAAGGCCAGAGCCCGGACCTGCAAGTATTGTTCTGTAAACTTCTGCAATTCCCAGAGGATATGATCCCAGTGTTGCTGCCACTCCTGCAAGCAGTAAAAGCAGTATTGTCAAGCAACCAAGAATCACAAGACGTCTTTGTGCCCTGTAAATATATCCGCTTCGAACTGTTTTTTTATGCATTAATCTTTACCATCCGGGTAGTAGAAGGTTCCTTCATCCCATACATCTTCAGCTGTCTGGGTGTATTTTTCCAAGTATTGTTCATGCACCGACTGAGCATCTATATCTTCGAAGCGACTGGGATAGAGCCAAGAGCCTACCTGAACAAGTGCTGCAGGGGATGAGGAGCCGAAGGCAAATGATGAGGTTATTACATAGACACGACCTTCACTAACTGCAGGAATTTTATCAGATCCAGTAATGCCGGTAAAGCCGTTATATTGCGAGATCACCAAGTCTCTTTCATCAGTCTTGTAGCCACCTTTTCCTGACCATATAAGGACTGACTCAGGTTTCTGGTAGATTATCCATTCAGTTTCAACGTCTGCATAGCCGTCGATATATTCTTCTGCAATGTTCACTCCCCCTGCAGCTACGAGAAGATCATGCAGTCCTGTTCCTGTTGAGTATGCCCTGCGTCCAAAGGACTGGCCCTCGCCGGCTTCGGCATAGACCCGAACACGCTCTTCCTCTGGAATGTCCTGAATTCTCTCATTTACCAGGTCAAAATAATGATCATACCATTCAAGATATTCATCAGCATTTTCTTCCTTGTTGAAGAGATGGCCTACAGCCTCCATTTCGCTCCTGTAGGTCTCTGTTTTGTAGAAGTCCATCCTTATCACGGGAATGTCATTGGGCAGGTGTGTTTCAAGTTTTTCCGGGTCCGGCCAGGAACCATAGGCTATAACAAGATCAGGGTCAAGTGCAAGGATAGCTTCAATATCCGGTTCCATCCATTTACCCACGCTGGGAAGAGTGCTTGTTTCAGGGAACTGAAGTGAGTTCTCTTTCAATGACTCTGCAACACCAACTATAAGATCGTCCGTCCCTATGACAGTTAAGGCATCAGCAGCGTTGTTGTTCAGTATGACCACTTTTTTGACGGGCTGATAGAAGACGAAAGTATTCCCGGCAGAGTCATTGATGCTTCGTGGATATTCCGGATAAAGTGACGCAGCCTGATACAGTTCATTAATTGTAGGTTCTTCCTGGTCGGCATTCCGGAGGTAACCAAGTATATCCTGTGAGATCAGATAACGTGCTTCACTGTCATTTTCATAGGCTGCAGAAGCGGGTGTGGCAAATGCGAGTGCGGCTATGAGAAGCCAGAAAACAAAGAGATGGCTGTTTTTCATCGTTTCTGCCTCCTGAGTAGTGCAATGATTGCAATTGTAATTATGGCTGCAGGTAGTCCGAAACCGGGAGTTTCATGTTTCTTTACAGTAGTTTCATTCACTTCCTCTTTGAAATCTATCCATGTGCCCGAAATCTCCGTTTTTCCTGTGCCTTTGAGTTTATATACAATTTCCTCTTCCCCGATAACAGCGAAATATATTCTCTTATCCTCTACAAGCGTCTGGTTGGTAGGATGGGACGTTCCGGAAAATTCATAGCCTGAAGGAATTTCTTCAGTCACTCCTCCTATGGTTCCTTCAGGGAATACCAACCTAACGGTGATGACTCCATTGGCATCTGAGTTTGTGATAGTTCGCTCCGCCTGGGCACCTGCCGGAAAAGCGAATATCATCAAAGCAATCATTATGAGAAGTAAAATGCGTGTTTTTGGCATGTCTCAATACGGGATATCATACTATTTATTTTTTTCTTGACATTTAGTCATACTTATTTCTACTAATTTGTTATTATATGTTTATTACTATGAAATTTATGTGAATTTATAACTAAATCCAATTCTAAATTACTATTTTTTACTTTAATTTTTCACTATGCGCTAAATAAAAAGGTATATTGACGAAATGTATCATACTTTGGTTTTAAAATGTAACAGCTCGTAATATTTATATTTATTGTCGTAATACTAAACTGTAAAAGTCGAAGATATAATTATGACTGTCGACTTAATTGGTGAGTACGATATGAAAACAAAAAAACTAAATAAGAAAGAAACGGCAGTTTCGCCGGTTATTGGTGTCATGTTGATGCTTGTTGTCACAATAATCCTTGCGGCAGCAGTTTCATCCTATGCTGGTGAAATGGGAGGCAACATGGAGAAAGCACCGCAACTGACGATGGACGTGTCGATACAGAACAATGGAAACTGGAGGGGTAGCCAGATAACTTTCAATGTGGAAAGCGTAAGCGCCCCTATCCCTACAAGTGATTTGAAAATCATTACTTCCTGGACTAACAGCACTGGTGTACTTAAGGGTGCTACGATGATTGCCTGGGATGGGAATACTTACAATACTAATTATTCCTATAATACTACAAACTACTTGTATCAGGCACCAATAGGGTACGGAAGAGGTGTCAATTCCAATGAGCAAAAGACTTCAGGTGGCTATTATGAATCACAATACTTCGGAGAGTATACGCTTATGCCTGGAACTGCTATGAAGAATTCTCCAGAATCAGCCTATTCGGAGTATGTATATAGCAGCGGAGGTACTGGCACAGATGGTATGGAAGCAATCTTAGGTGAGGGCTGGGAAGAATTGCGCACTGGAGACATTGTGAACTTGATGGTAGTACACACCCCAAGTGGAAAGGTTATCTTTGAGAGTGACGTGGGGGTTGAGTAAACATGGTCTTGAGAATGAACGATAAAGCGGTTTCACCGGTCATCGGCGTTATGCTTATGCTTGTTGTCACTATCATCCTTGCGGCGGCAGTCTCCAGTTATTCAGGAGATCTTACAAGTGAGAACGAAAAAGCATCCCAGATGGTCATAAAAGCAGAATTTAGTCAATCAAGTGGCATGACTATCACCCATATGGGCGGCGATACCGTTAACACGCTGGACACAGAAATCATCGTAAGCCCTACTAAAGACTTCGGAAGCTATGACCAGTTGAGATGGTTAGTTAACTCAACAGTAGTAAAAATCAATAAAGACGGAACTGTAAAGTCATGGAATGATCCGTCAGCTTTTTCTAGTAAACTGGCAAGGACTTTCCAGCCTGGAGAAGTTGCATATGTGAGCCAGGATGATCTTGGAGAGGTTCAACCTAAGACATACACCTCAGGTATTAATGATTCAACATCTGGTTATTATGGTTTCGCAAACACAAATGCACTTGGCCAGCGTATCGTCCTGTCACTGGTTGATAGCAGTGGAAAAACTATAGCAAAGACAGAAGTTGTCGTCCAGCCTTAAAGGCTAACGACAGCTTTCTCTTTTTTTTGTGTGTGTTCATTAACAAATCATAATCGATAAAATGATATAGGTGTAATTGCATTTTGGGTAATATATGCCGTATTTAAACTTATTATAGTTGCCTATTTGATAAGATATATTAACTAAAACGTTGAGTTGCTGAAAATGGGATCCAGGTCTTTAATAAAAAAAGGTTTGACAGATATATCTGGGGGTAATGGGCCTAAAGGTGCATTAAAGGATATTAAGGCAAAAATATCAAAAATAAAATTGAAAAGCACAGATCTCAATTCCATTGTTTTGCTGTTCAGAAAAAAGAGTCCAAAGTCCGTAGATTCTGAAATAGGTGGCAGCCTCTCAAACCTGCTGGTATATACACCACCTGAAGGCTGGATTGAGATTGATCGCTATTGGACTGACAAACCATATTCTTTCATATCCATTCTTGAGAATCCACATGAAAAACACAATATATACAGGATAGTTGAGCCTTCCCTGACAAACTTTGAGCATGTACTCCTTGAAGAGGTGAAGATGTATCTTGAGGACGTACTCACACTCAAGAATATAAGTGATCTGGAAAACCTGACAGCTGAAGGTAAAACAAAGCTTCTCAGGGATAATACTTACAGGATTTTGTCTGACTTTTCACAAAATGACCCCTATACATGCGAAAAGATATTTTACTACGTGAAACGGGACTTTATTGAGCATGGCAAAATCAGCGCAATAATGCGAGACCATAATATTGAGGATGTGTGGTGCAATGGTGTAGGTCTTCCAGTCCATGTGTTCCACACCGGATACAGGAACCTGGAAACAAACGTTGTGTTTGGTTCGCATGAAGGACTGGATGCTTTTGTAATGCGTATAGCGCAGCAGGCTGGCAGGCACCTCTCAAGTGCCACCCCGATACTGGATACTGTAATGGCTGACGGTTCGAGGATAAACATAACATATAGTACAGAAGTAAGTCCCAACGGCACTTCTTTCAGTATAAGAAGAATCAAGAAAGTACCTATTACTCCGCTCGACCTGATAGTATGGAAGACCTTTTCCTCAGAACTTATGGCCTATTTCTGGATATGTGCGGAAAATCACACAAATATGTTATTTTGCGGAGGAACAGCTACAGGAAAAACATCTGCAATGAATGCAATATGCATGTTCATTCCTGGTCATGTAAGAATAGTCACTCTGGAAGATACAAAGGAAATTCAGCTTCCTCACAGCAACTGGGTGTCTACGATCACACGAGAGAATATGCCCGGTATGTCGGTCTACCAGATAGACCTTGAAGGTCTTCTAAGAGCCGCACTCAGACAGCGTCCTGAGTATCTTCTGGTAGGCGAAGTAAGGGGTAGAGAAGCCCAGATCCTTTTCCAGGCAATGAATGCCGGACATGCTACCTGTTCTACTTTCCACGCTGGAAATGTAAAAGAAGTCATCAACAGGTTTACGCATCAGCCCATAAACGTTCCTGTGGCCATGTTTTCAGCGCTTGATGTGATGTGCATCCTGACAATAGTATACAAGGAAGGTACTCAAAAAAGGAGAGTACTTGAAGTTGCAGAAGTAAAAGATGTAAGTGAAGTGGTCCAGACGCATCTTTCTTATAAATGGAATGAACCAGAGGACAGGTTCGAATTTTCGTATTCGCATGCCCTTGAACATATAGGAAATAAGAGAGGTTTCTCACAGGAAGAACTTAGAAACGAACTGGCCACCAGAGCACGCTTCCTTGAAATGCTTATTGAGACGGGGATAAGGGATTATCAGGATGTGGTAAAA
>Ga0182239_1000596_pt1 | contig 13006 bp, 11 predicted proteins | sample hydfrate6_PW_210_FD_132456 | JGI IMG/M metagenome (GOLD analysis project Ga0182239, IMG submission 132456) | Subsurface microbial communities from deep shales in Texas, USA - hydraulic fracturing test 6_PW_210 | ecosystem: Environmental > Aquatic > Deep subsurface > Shale gas/oil reservoir >...
CCTCAAAGTAGACAATAAATACGTTGATATCTTTTAATGGGACTTTTTCAAGCACAGAGAGGAGAAAGTATGGATTGTGGGTAGAGATGAAATACTGGTTGCTTTCATCTAATGCTATTCTTTCAGCCAAAAACTTGGTGTAGTATGGAAAAGCATGAGCTTCTGGTTCTTCAAAGGCTAAAGTCGAGTCTTTGTTGGATTCAATTGCTGTCAGGTAGAAGACAATTCTCTGCAAGGTATCTGAAACTACTGAGTATGGATAACTTATGAGGATATCCTCCAAAAGCTTCACAACTTCAATTTTGTTTTCTTGAGGCTTAAGAACTACCTTCAATCCATAAGAGTTGAATATGTCTGCAATAGTTGATTTAAGTTCTTTGTGGGTTAGCAAAACGGTTAAAAGATTCTTGCCATCTGGAGGTAACAGAAATTCCGGATTGCCCGGAAAGAAGTTATCTAATTTTTTGAAGCGGTAGAACTTGAAGTTTCTTAGATCCGGGATAGAAGCAACGCCCCCAATTTGTCTTCCATTATATTCAAACTTGACTTTACCAAACTCTCCGTATTCTCCAACGAACACTGAACCATCAAAGCTCATTCTAAATTTAATCTGGTCTGCAGAAAGTTCAATGGTTTCGTTTAAGTCATTGTCATAGAAAAGGTTTGCAACGTTCTCAAACCTAATGAACTCACTAAGAGATCCCCCATAACCACCGAAAGAGAAAATTCCCAAAGCTTCTAAAATATTGGACTTTCCTACATTGGGCTTTCCGATAAAGATGTTGATTCTTTTACACTCAAGTTCGAGGTTTTTAATTGACTTAAAATTTTGAATCTTGAGAGTTTTAATCATAACACTCACCTAAGGAAACTAAGGTGTCAGAATATTTAGGCTTTGTTCTTCAGAGGAATATTTAAAGTACCTAAGTATAATAACAACTATGAAATCAAAGATTATTTGGGTACTCCCGAATGTTTCACAGTTTAACAGAAATGGTAGAGGGAGTCTTCAAGAGAGATATCATATAGCTAAACGATTAGGATTTGATGCAGTTGAAATACCTGCTGATTTTATAAAGAACTCTACGGAAGTGAAAAGAACTGGTCTTCACATGGGAGATTTCCTAACAAAAGAAGCAATTCTAAAGCTATACAAAAAGCCAAATAAAAAGCTCAACATTAAATATGTTTTGCATACTGATCCTCAATCCGGAAGAGGTAGCAAGCTAAGATGGTATGATACCAAATGGAGAAGAAAATTCATCGAAATGCTTAACAATCTAATTGAATACTTCGAGACGAAACCTTATGCAATAGAAATTCATCCTGGAACAAAACCTAACTCAATAAAAAGCATAACAACCGCTATGGCTGAACTTACTGATGAATTTCCAAGAACAAAGATACTCATTGAGAACAGAACCCACCAAATAGTAACGGATGCATTTAGTATGAACAAAGTATGGGATTTGCTTAGACAAGAATATCCTAATGTTGTAGACTTAGGAAGAGTCGGCATTGTCTTGGATGTTCAACAACTATTTACACAAACTAATAAAAATAGGATATTGTTCCAAAAGCATCTTCAAATGATAAAACCTGAAGCAATAATTGGAGTGCATATCCATAGTGGGCCTCGAGGCCACCACACTCCCAGTTTAAAAGATGCAATACCTTGGACAGATGTAGCAAAATTCTTGGATAATCTCCTAAAAATAAAGGAAGAATTCTTGATAAATCCAGAAGTACATGTAAAAAGTGAAATACAACCAACAAGAAAATTTATTGAAAGGTACTTACTGTAAGGAAAATGAATCAATTATCTTCTGAACTCTGTCCAAGACTTTCTCTTCATCAACCGTTAGAACCTCCCCATCAAGCATAACTATCTTTCCATCTATTATCGTCGTTTCCACATCGTTACCGTTGGCCGAATACACTAGATGGGAGATCACATTGGTTATTGGCCTTAGATGGGGCTTGTTAAAATCAATGATAACAACATCTGCGAGAGCTCCTTCTTTTACGACCCCAGCGTTTAATCCAAGGGCTTTTGCACCATTTTGAGTCGCCATCGTGAATACAGTCTTCGCGTTGGCAAGCATTGGGTTGAGGTTGTGCACCTTGTGAAGCAGAGCCGCAAGTTTCATCTCCTCGAGCATGTCCAGATTGTTGTTGCTTGCCGCACCATCTGTACCCAGCGTGAGATTAACACCAGCCTTAAGGAGCTTCTCAATGGGCATTACTCCGCTTGCAAGCTTCATGTTGCTTCCTGGGTTGTGAACTATCGTTACTCCCCGTTTAGCCAGGATTTCAATCTCTTTGTCAGTTAACCAAACTCCATGGGCCGCTATGACATCACTCCCCAAAAATCCAAGCTCATCCAAAAATTCCACCGGAGTTTTGCCGTATTTTTCCTTTATTTGTTTTACCTCATCCCTTGTCTCGTTTATGTGTATCGTTATTCTCTTTTTACTTTCATCGGCTTTTTCTCTGACCCATTTCAAAAGCTCTGGAGAGCAGGTGTAAGGAGCGTGGGGCCCAAAGAAGAACTCTATCCTTGAAGAATCTAACTTCTCGATAAACTCCAAGAGTTTGAGAGTTTCTTTGATCTCAGCATTCCTCTTTTCTTCATCTCCAAGATCCACCATGCCGTAGCTCAGATAAGCTCTTATTCCAGCCTCCTCAGAGGCCTTTGCAACCCCTTCCATGTGGAAATACATGTCAACAAAAGCTGTTGTTCCACTCTTTATCATCTCAGTGATTCCAAGGAGGGCGCCCCAGTATATGTGTTCCGGCTTAAGTTTTCTTTCCATTGGCCAGACGTAGTTTTGAAGCCATTCCATAAGGGGCAGGTCATCAGCAAGACCCCTCAGGAGAACCATTGGGGAGTGGGTGTGAGCATTCACGAATCCGGGAGAAAGGACTTTTCCCCTAGCGTCAATCACATAATCCGCTCCGAGATTGAGGTTTTTCCCAACTTTGGAAATTCTGTTCCCTTCAATGTAAACATCAGCCCTGATAACATCAAGGTTCTCGCCGTATATTACGTAGCCATTCTTTATGAGAATGCTCATGGAATCACCTGCAAAATGTAGAAGAAAGGATTAATAAAATTGTTGGATTCAAACGAACATCGTCTTGAGGACATCAGCACAGCCACACTTTCTCTCTTCTGGAATCTTTGGAATTCCTGCCTTTAAGAGCTTCCTAATTTTTTCATTGTTTTCCTGCATGACTTTGAGTACTTCTTGAGCATCCACCGGCTTCTCAGCCCAGACATCGTAGTCCGTAATTGCTGCAATGTTGACGTAGCACATTCCGAGCTCCCTAGCAAGATTTACCTCCGGCACAAGGGTCATTCCAATTATGTGAGCGAATTGTCTGAACATCATAGATTCCGCCCTCGTGGAGAACCTTGGGCCTTCAATACATACATAGGTTCCTTTTTCGTGCACTGGGATGTTTAGCTCCTTGGCAGTTTCATAGAAGATCTTCCTCATCTCGGGGCAGAATGGGTCTGCCATTGAAACGTGGGCAACCCTTGGGCCGTTGTAGAAGGTGTAGTCCCTCTTTTTAGTGAAGTCTATGAACTGATCCGTGATAACTATATCCCCCGGCTTGTACTCTTCTCTAAGAGAACCAACCGCAGTAATTCCTATGATCCTCTCGACGCCAAGCTCCTTAAGTGCCCATATGTTTGCCCTATAGGGAACTTCATGTGGAGGGAACTCGTGGTTTTTCCCGTGTCTCGGGATAAAAGCAACCTCAACACCCTCAATCTCCCCTATTTCCACTGGAGCCGATGGTCTGCCGTAAGGAGTATGCACCTTTATCGCTTCTTTTGGCTCGAATACTCCATAAACTCCGGAACCGCCAATAATTCCTATCTTCGGCATTGACATCACCAGTGAAAGTTTTCAAGCTGGAAATATTTAAGTTTAGTGTGGCTTGGGTGTCAAAAGGAGAAAAAGTTATATTTTTGATCGCAAAGTTAACGCAAGGTGTACAATTTGATCAGCAGGGAAGAGTTAGAGTTTCTAATAAACTTGCTGGACAAATACCCGCTTGAAAGCATCAACAGCATAGCTAAAAAAGAAAACATCAGCTACTCAAAGCTCAAAAAGCTCTTTGACAAATATTACGGACCATCCAAAAGCGTCACTGTATCTGCCTCCATAAGCATAGCTAAACTTGGCCTCATGAGTTACGTAGCATTTTTATCTGTTCCAAGGGAGAACATAAAATCCACAATTGCCAAAATGTACCGCAACCCGTTTATTCCCGTCGCAGTTCCATTTTTTGGTTTTATAAATGGGGTTTCCACAGTAATGTACATTCCTCTAGAGCAGAGGGACAAAATAGACGAACTGCTGTCAAGGTATTCCCCAAATTATGAATACTACGAGGCACATGCTTATCCTCCAAGGAAAGTGGAGTTTGAGAAGTGGGAGTTTAGCTATGACTATGCTCTCTTGCTTGATATCTTAAAAAGAGATGCAAGAACACCGATGAAGGAAATAGAAGAAGCCTTAGGAAAAAAGAGACCCACAATAAGGTACATGATTAACAGGCTCAAAGAGCTGGGAATACTTAGAGGCTTTATGACGGTAGTAAATGAAGAAGCCTACAACAGAGGATTCTGTGGAATAGCAAGATCTCTCAGCAAAGAATTTTTAGATAAGTTCAAAGAGCACGAAATAATGATCGGTGTAATAAAGCCTGCGGGCTATCTCATAGAATGGTACTTCTCAAGTGAAGAGGACATATACCAAAAAATTCTCGAATTTAGTAAGTACGTTGATAGGTTTGGCATATACTATTTCGACATGTTTGATTTTGGGATAAGGGGATTTTCGTTTTCCAAAGCAGTGAAAAAGGATGGAAAAGGATACCATTCTATTCTGGATTTTGACTAACTTTAATTCCCAAAAATTCACAGTATTCTATGCCATGGATATCTCCAGATGCTTGATATTCAAGCGCCCTGCAGTCGTGACATGTGTATTTAAAGGGACACGAGCGACAGAGAGTTATATTATCTTTGGTAAGTATCCAAAACTGATTTAGAACTTTTCTTCTAGGTAGGTACCAGAGCTTATCCTTTCTTATGTTGCCAACCACGAAATTCCTCAGTAAGGGGCAGGGGGTTATGTAACCGTCTGCAGCTATAGCGATCGTACCAGCCAAGCAACTGTGGTACTTGGTCGGAGAGGAGGGCAAGAGCTTCTTAACCTCAAACAGGTTAAAATCAACGTTTTTTAGTGATCCCGGAAAAAGGATATCCACATAAACTTCTCCAGGAAACTCAACTTTTTGCTGAAGAAGCTCAGTGTATTCCTTATACTTTGCCATTATCAGTGCTCCATGAGCCCATTTTAGATGTTCCAGCTCCGAGAGAGCATCTTCCGAATACTCCATCTCCACTATCACCTTTAAGCCTTCCACTGGATCAAGGGCATCAATGTCTTCAATTCTAATCGTAGCAAAAACATCTCCAGGAAAGCTTGCCGAGATATGCCTTGAAATTTCAATTAACTCTTCAACTTCGTCATAGTTCACCAAGTATATCTCCCGCCCGCCCAGTCTTGTAAACTCTTTAACCACCCTTTCAATTTCTTCTATCCCTATTTTTTCGTCTCTCAAGATAAACCTGTTGTTCCCTATGCAGCCGAGAGAACGGGGAATACCATAAATCTCCGAGAATTTTCCTTTTCCCCTGCCTAGACTTAGAATAATCCTCTCCAGTTTTCCATTATGAGATTTATAGCTCCACGGCGGCTTTGCCACAGTTGCAATCTTTAATCTATTGGTACTAAACTTCCAATGATCGCTACTATCCATGCCAACCACCGTGAAAGGGTCGCATTTATGGTTGATATACTTTTTCTATTCATATTTTATTAACCACTAATTAGAGTAACACAAATCTGTACACTAACAACGGCAAAAGATTTAATAACTTTTAATTACTAAATTATTATGGAGGTGAGAGAATGCAAAAGCCAGTCGAGCTGATACTTCCAAAAATTGAAAGGCCCATTTTTATTGAAGGATATCCCGGGATTGGGCTTGTAGGGCATATAGCCGCTAATTTTATAGCAAAAGAACTCAACATGGAAATGATAGGCTACGTGGAGAGCCCGTTTTTACCACCAATGTCTCTAATTCTAGAAGGCAAACCAAACCCACCATTGAGATTCTACGGGAAGGACAATATTATCATTGCTGTTGCAGACATATACATTCCTCCAACTTTGGTAAACGAGATAGCAAAAGAAATCATTGGCTACCTAAAAGAAAACAACGCTGAGAAGGTAATTTCACTTGGCGGCATGGGGATTGGCTTTTTCAAAGAACAAATGGAAGTGTGGGGCGTAGGTGGGAGTGAAGAGGAGAACAAGGATTTGGAAAAATTGGGGGTCAAGATACTGAAATACGGCTCCATAATGGGGATGAGCGGAAAGCTGTTGTGGGAAGCGAGTAAAGAAAGACTCAAAGCGTATGCCCTTTTGGGAGAGACCTTCGGCGATAGACCTGATCCAAGGGCAGCAGCAAATGTAATTGAGATACTCAAAAAATTAGCCCCAATAGAGGTTTCAACCGAACCTTTGCTGAAGGAAGCAGAGATGATAGAAGAGCAGCTGAGAAAAATGCACGAACAGATGGAGTCCGCGAGAAGAAGGGTCGAAAAAGAATACGAAAGTGTTTATCTGTGAGGTGAGAGTATGGAACTCCTTGTACTTGGTGGGATAGCCCGGAGAACCCTTGATCAACTTTTAAGAAACCCTTATAGAACAGTAGAGGTGAGGAGTGCAAGAAACGTTATTGTCACTCGAAAATTAAAGCCAGGAGAAAGGGTATTCTTAACCTATGAAACCCCCCAAGACATAACTCGCGGAACAGAGGGAATAATAGCAGAAGTCCTAAAGATGGAAGAGATGGAACAGAGAATACCCTGGGAAGAGAGTGATGAGCGGGAAATTACCGTATGCAGAATACAGCTAAGGCTTGTGGGACTGGGGAAGGTAATTGAGGTCTCAAGCGAAGACAACGTAATGAAAGTAAAAGTCAGAGAAATGCTTCCACACGAAATGGCAATGGGTTAATCAAAAAGAGTCTTCTGCCTCCCCCTTTTAGATTTTCCCCTTTTTGGAGGAGTTAGCTTTCTAAACTCCAACCCTTCTTTTTCCAAAAGTTTTTTGGCACCGGAAGTTAGAGAGGGAGCAACCAAAATGCCACGCACTTTTTCATGTTCTTCTCTCATAGCCTCGACATATCTCTTTAACTGGCTGACAGCATGTAAATCAGCCCTCCTGCGCTTGAGCTCAAGGATAACAATGTTTCCCTCTTTGTCCACTCCAAGAACGTCCACGATTCCATGCTTTATGGGCTTCTCCTTGAATAGCGGTTTAAAGCCGTCTTCAATAAGCGAAGGGTTCTCAAAGATTAGATCCGCCATTTCAGCTTCACTACCTGTTAATGCTAACTCCTCATAGTCTTCCGCCTGAAAATAAGATATAAGGTAAACGTTAAGGAGCTCCACTTCAAGAATCTCCCGAGGCTTTCGCCGGATGCTCCTTAGAAATATCTTGTCTTCTTTTACTTCAAGCTCGACAGAGCTCCCAGGGGGTTGCCAATTGACAGGCTCTCGCTTTTCCTTTTGGTGAATTAAAAAGGAGCCATCAGGCTTTATTAATATAACCCTATCACCCGGGCCGAGTTCACTCTTGGCCCTCCCATCGTAAAAAACCCTGCAATGGGCAAAGATATTCACTATAGCCTCTTTTGAGAGGGCCCGGTTGAAAATATCCACAATTTCCTCATGGCTGGGATTCAGTTTTGCCTCTACCTTCATAGATCCTCAAAGGAAATTTAGAAAAGAGTTTAAAAAGTTAAAGGAGCTAATCCTCAACTCCGTTTTCAGTAATTCTAAACACCGCTTCTCCTTCAGGCAGATGCGGAGAGTCTATAAGCCTTGCAACCCTTTTTCCGGCCTTTCCTTTCCTTAAATAAACTCTAACAGTGGCGGAGTGTGCTAAGATATGGCCGCCTATTGGTCTTGTTGGATCACCAAAGAATGCGTCTGGTCTTGCCTGAACCTGGTTTGTAACAAACACCGCTATGTCGTAAAGGTTAGCTAGACGATGAAGGTCTGCCAGATGTTTTGCAAGCTTTTGTTGCCTTTCCGCAAGTGTTCCTCTTCCCACATATTCAGACCTAAAGTGTCCCGTGAGAGAGTCCACGACAAGAAGCTTAACGGGCCTGTCACTTGCAGCTTTTTCTTTAATGATTTCTTCAGCCCTCTCTACAAGGAGCATCTGGTGGTTGGAGTTAAATGCCCTAGCAACGTAAATGTTCTTTAATACTTCCTCTGGATCCATACCCCTGTTTTCTGCTATTTGCTTTATTCTCTCCGGTCTGAAGGTGTTCTCGGTGTCAATCCAGATTACGCTTCCATTCAATCCGCCCTCTTCTGGGGGCTTTTGGACGAGAACAGCCAATGTATGGGCTAATTGGGTATTATGGAGTATCAGCCCGTTTGGTGCAACAAAGTTGTGAACCTCTGGAACCACCAGATCGTAGACGTAGTCATTGTACTCCACCAAGCTAACGCTCTCAACTTCGTAGAATGAGAGCTTCCTAGCTAAAGATATCACCTCAAGTGCATGCCTTGCTATTTCTCTTAGGTGTTGAATTTCAGATTTTAGCGCGGATATAACTTTAGCTCTTAATTCTGTATCTTTAGGAATCCCCCGGTAGCGGTAATTTTTAATTTGACCTTCTGTAAAACCATATTTTTTGAGGACTGTCCATGAAAATGGTAGCTTTGGCTTATCAGTATTGCAAAGTTCTTTTTCAGCACGCTCAAGCTCTGCAAGGGCTTTTTTAAAGTACTCTTCTATTTTCTCTAACGTCTTTTCAGTAAACCAAACTTCCTTTGAACGTGTTAGCAGGTGATATGCTGTCTCACCTTCTCGTTTAGGCAACTTGAAGTGTGAATAAAGCTTTCCTAGGTACCGTGCAAGCTGTGGTGGATACCTCCCAATCCCTCCTGAATTAAATCCACCAACTTTAATTTTTGACTTTTTAATTACATCCTCAAGCAGGCTTCTGTCTTCACCAGTTATATAAAGCCTGTAGTACGTCTTTCCTTCAATGAGTTTCTCTGAAACCGTGGAGGTTATTCCCAAACGCTTTAACAGGAAAACTAAGCCATCTGCAAGTTTTTTGCTTTTTGTTGATAACTCTACAATACTGTTAGATACGTATCCGTCACCATCCACATATCCGGCTAAAAATGCCATCAATGTTGTTTCATCCCCATTGAGAATTACATCCGGAACTTCTTTTGTGCTTGCGTCACTCTTCGCTAAGTTCCCAAGTACTCTATCTACCGTGCTCTTTCTTATAAGAATCCTATAAAGCCCCCTTCTCGTTTCTACCGTTGGAGTGTAACCGTCTTTGCTTTTTAGGTACTCGACGATAAAGTCCTTGATAACTTCAGAGCCTGTTGTTATCGAAACAGGGTTTGCTGTACCTTCAGCCACAAATAGACCCAAAAAGTATGCATCATCCTCATCAATAGTCAAAGAATTTGCTGGTACTTTCCTAACCCCTACAAGCACATCTCCCCTTTTGATTTCTCCAGCCTTTATCCACTGGAACCCATCCCTAAATACCAACACAGGGTGAGGAAGTGTTACTTTAATGTTGATCCCAGTTGAAAGCTTAAGTTCTACAAGGTTTGAGACCTTCTCCCGGTAAATGTAACTTGCCTTTGTCCTTTTTACTTCTCCGCTGTCAAGATCAAAGGCGTAAACGGTCACAGTATCCACTGGAACAGCGAAGCCATTATCAAATGGAACTTCGCCATTTTTGAGTGCATACTTTGTATACATTTCCTCTATGCTCTCAAAATGCACTACTGTGTCATTTTCGTAATAGATTGGAGTGTCCTTTGCAAAGCATTTTCCACTTCCAAACTCTCCAAATACCTCTGAAATGGCTTGTGTTTCAATTCCACCGCCGAGAAGCTTATCTAAGGCCTTGCTTCCGGTAGTAATCTTGCCCACAACAGCCCTCTTTTTTAAATACTCGTCGGCACGCATAAAGGTTCCAATATTGGCAGCTTCTCTCGCGGCTTGAATGATCTTTAGAGCAGCCCCTTCACTTATTCCAGCAAGCTCTTTTAGTTCCAAGGGAGATGCAACTGCTATTGCTTCCAAACTATCATAACCTGCCTCTCTAAGCTTTTCAGCAGTTGCGGGTCCAACTCCGGGGAGATCTTCCAAGCTTCTTATTTCCTTCTTTTTGGTTTTTTCAGCTTCATTTGACAATTCTTCAACTTCCCCAAGTTCTTCGAAATCCTCAAGCTCTTCAAACTCTTCAAGCTCTTTAATTCCATCCTCAACTTTCTTTTTTCTCGCCATAGTTACCACCCATAAGCATGATTCTACATAGTAGTGGATTCAAAGTGCTTATATATTTTTCCCATGCCCGAAAAAAGGACTTAAAGGCTGAAAATTACAAAACCATTGATTAGTAAAGCCAGAATACAAAAATAAAGGCCTTAAGTTTGAGATTTCCAGTGGAAATGAAACTCTACTTTGCAGACTGGATAACCAACAGCTTTGCACCTTCCGGAATCGGCTCATCAAGAGGTGGCATGAGGTGAATTTCTTCTTTTGCATAACCAAGGAGAAACAGCCCTCTGGAATATAGGATTTTGAATGCCTCTCCAAAAGCCATTCTATCCATCTCGGGGAGTCTTAGAGAAGTTATATCGTATCTCCCGAGGGCTGTTGTTATATCATCTATGACGTCAACAACCTCGGGCTCAAAGACTGCGCTTGCAAGCAACCTTCCAGCCAAAGTTCTGCTGGTTATTACCCTATCTGCTCCAGCTTGTCTTAAGAGGGGGACACTCTCGTGTTTAAGAACCTCCACAAAGACCTTTGCCTTAGAAAGCTGTTTTATCATTAACGTCACGAACACGGACTCGGAATCATCGCCCAAAGCCAGTAGAACATAACCAGCGTTCCCGATATTTGCTCTCTCCAACGTTTCCCTATTTGTGAACTCCCCGATGATAACTTCCACTTCCTCTGGAATGGTAAGCTTCTTCCTCTCATCATCGTTCGGAAGAATGACGATTATTGGCTTTTTGGGAGCTTGATTTTTACTTATGGCATCCATAAGCTCCAGCAAAGCGCTTTCTACACTTTCTCCCCTCCCCATGATAACGTAATGATCCTTAAACTTTACCCTGTGCATCCCCATCATCCTCCTAATCGAGCCAGACAAGAAATATTCGGCAAGAATTGAAACAAAAGCTGTAAACGTTGCTATCCCTCCGATAGAAGCAAAAATTGCAATAACTCTGCCAAAGGCAGTTGACGGGGTTATGTCCCCATATCCAATGGTTGCCATTGTTATAACTGCCCAATAAAAAGCGGTGAAGAAGTCAACTCTTTCAGCATACATATAAAGCACTGCCAAGATTATCGCAAGCAAAACCACTGCTAATGCAAGAGCGAGTATTTTGCTCCTTTTCAGCTTTGTCCTTATCTTCAAAAGCCGTCTAACTAGCGGGACAGGTATCATTGCATTAGAAGTTAAGGTCTAACCTTAAAAAGCTTCACTTTCCAGTGGAAATAAAACACCACAATTTTGGATAATGATGATATAGTTAATACATCAATGATTAAAAGTTCCAGTGGAAATAAAGCCCTTTTTCCATACTTATCTAAGCGTTCATAAAATCATCTAGCAAACCCCCCAGAGTTTCATTTCCACTGGAACCTTGTTTTGAGAAATGGACGGATTTTGCGAATGAAGAAAATGTAAAAAGCATTTAAAAAGGCATTTAGCATTTACAAATATTAATTTGTTCACGATGCTTAAATGATAAACGAAGAATAGTTATTGTTTTTACCATTTATTTATGTCATATTTGAACAATGTTCATAGATAAGTATATATATCCAAAAACACAGAAATAACGGGAGTGTTTACACCAATTTTAACAACAAAAAGATTGGTGTTTTGCGCCGCTTCCACGGGAAATACAACTCTGGGGGGCTAAGTAACTGTTTAACAATTAACTTTTTGGTAAACATTTTCGTTGAATCTAATGCACATCTAAGACCATCACTGTTCTTATTTTGGAGTACATCTCTGTTCATTATCCCCTCCATAGGAAACAAGAAATGGGTTGCTCAGTGCTTGTTAATTGTAAAATTTCCATGTGGCTTTTGTGTTCCTTAGGGGTATTGCTTCCATTGGAAGGGTGAGTTTAAATACTTCAAAGTTCAACTTCATATGGTGGTTCATGTGGAAGTACTCAAATGGTTGGAAGAAGGACATGACAATGCGAGGGATATAGTGGACCTTCCTTGGAAAGTGACAAAAAAAGCAGAAGGGATTTATTTGGCAGAATACCCAAAAATTCCCTTTGTTCTCAACATAGTAATAACTGATGAGTTCGTTCACCTCATAGTTCCTCTCGGATTAGAAACAGTCGCCTTAGAACTGCCGGAGCGCTTGAAAGTTTACCATACCCTTTTGTTGCTGAACGATAGGCTAAATCTGATAAAGTTCTGCATAACTGGGATGAATGAGGAGATAACCTTGAGGGTTGACTTGGACAGGAAAACTCTTGGAAAAGGGGAATTTAACGATGCTCTTACAAGTCTCTTGATAGGTTTGAATCAAGTAATAGCTGCCTTGGGACTTGAAGAAGAGTTCGCTAGGGCAGTTTTTGAGAGAGTTGCAATGATGGTGCTGGAAAGACTTGAAAAAGGTGCCAAAAAAGAAGAAATTCTGAACTTCTTGGTAGTTAAGGTCGGGATGGATCCAAAAGATGCCGAGGAATTCTTGGAAAAGATAATTGAGACTAAAAGCCCGAAAGAGGATATTGGTTACTTTTAACTACCTTTCAATTTTTAATTCCATCAGCCTTCTGCACAAGCTCCAGTGGAAATGAAACTCTTGGTGTATGTCC
>Ga0182239_1000600_pt1 | contig 12985 bp, 13 predicted proteins | sample hydfrate6_PW_210_FD_132456 | JGI IMG/M metagenome (GOLD analysis project Ga0182239, IMG submission 132456) | Subsurface microbial communities from deep shales in Texas, USA - hydraulic fracturing test 6_PW_210 | ecosystem: Environmental > Aquatic > Deep subsurface > Shale gas/oil reservoir >...
GACCTTCTGCCCCACTTTGACTACTGTGGCCGGGTCTTTGACAAACCCCTGGGCGAGTTCGCTGATATGTGCAAGGCCGTCCTGATGGACACCAATGTCGATAAACGCTCCAAAGTTGGTGACATTGGTGACAATGCCGGGCAAACGCATTCCTTCATTTAAATCGCTCATATTCTCGACCCCTGCAGCAAAGGAAAACGCTTCAAATCTGCTGCGGGGGTCGCGCCCCGGCTTTGCAAGTTCCTCCATGATATCGTTCAAGGTCGGGAGCCCGATATCATCCCTGCAGTAGCGTTTCAGTTCAATGGAGTTACGCTTTTCTTTGCTCTGCATCAGTTCCGCCACACTGGTGCGGTTATCTGTACATATCTGCTGCACCAGTTTGAAACGTTCCGGATGAACCGCAGAGCCATCCAAAGGGTTGGACGCATTATAGATACGTACAAATCCCGCCGCCTGTTCATACGCCTTCGGCCCCAGCCGTTTGACCTTTTTGAGTTCTGCTTTGGCGGCAAAAGGACCATGCTCATCCCGGTAGGCCACGATATTCTGCGCCAGCTGCGGCCCCAGCCCCGACACATACGCGAGGAGCGCCGCACTTGCGGTATTAAGCTCCACTCCCACACGATTAACGCACGAGATCACGGTATCATCCAGGCTCTGTTTCAGCGCGCTCTGATCCACATCATGCTGATACTGCCCTACTCCAATCGATTTAGGGTCAAGCTTCACCAGTTCTGCGAGTGGATCCGCGAGACGTCTGCCGATGGATACCGCACCCCGCACCGTAAGGTCGTAGTCAGGGAACTCCTGCCGCGCAATCGCGGAGGCGGAATAGATGGAGGCACCGCTTTCATTGACCTGCACAATAAGGGGCTCCGGCTGCAGGGCGCAGGTGCGGATAAAACTCTCTGTCTCACGCCCGGCGGTGCCGTTGCCGATCGCAATCGCCTCTATGTCGAAACGTTTCACCCACTCCTGCACCACCGTTTGCGCCTGGGCCGCGTTCCCCGCCCCGGAAAAGGGATATATCACCCCGTGATGCACGAGCTTGCCCTGTCTGTCCAGACACACCATCTTACATCCGGTGCGGAAGCCGGGATCTATACCCATAATGTTTTTCTGCCCCAGAGGAGGAGCCATTAGCAGTTCGCGCACGTTCTCAGCAAACACCCGGATTGCTTCGGAGTCGGCGCGCTGTTTGAGTTCTGCACGCAGCTCTGTCTCCATTGATGGAGCCAGAAGGCGTTTGTAGCCATCCTCGATGGCGGCCTCTATGTGTTGTCTGTTTTTATTTCCCTCAGCGAAGCGGTGCTTGAGTAATCCCAGAGCATCCTCCGGCTCGGGACGCAGCGAAACCTTTAAAAATCCTTCCGCTTCACCGCGCAGAATCGCCAATACCCGATGTGATGGGGCCGCAGAGGCTTTTTCGCTCCAGTCGAAATAGTCGCTGAATTTCTGCGCCTCTTCGATCTTCTTTTTTACCACCTTACTGCTGAGTTGCGTCTTCGATTCAAACAGCGTCCGCATCCGTGCCCGCGTTGGGGGATCTTCGTTTATGTGTTCCGCGATAATGTCACATGCTCCGCCCAGGGCTTCGGCACTTGTGGGTACCTCCATGGCAGGATCAACAAAGCGTTCCGCTGCGTGTGCGGCATTCTCGGTTCCACTCAGAATGATATGGGCCAGCGGTTCCAGGCCGCGTTCGCGCGCAATGGCAGCACGGGTGCGGCGCTTGATGCGGTACGGCAGATAGAAGTCTTCCAGCTCCTTGAGGCTGGTTGCCGCATCAATCTGTTGCTGGAGTTTACCCTGGTACAGTTCCCGCTCCTCCAGAGAAGATATGATGGAAACGCGGCGTTTCTCAAGTTCCTCCAGGCGTGTACGCTCATCCCTGATAGCCGCAATATCCTCTTCATCCATGCTACCGGTCATTTCTTTGCGGTAACGAGCGATAAAAGGCAGGGTCGCACCGTTATCGAGTAATTCAAGAACCGCTATTACCCGCTTCGGGTTCAGGTTCAGGTCTTTAGCTATAGCATTAGCTGAATTATTCAGGTCCATAATCTCTTATCTGTCTGTGGTGATACATTTATTTTATATTGCCCAAATCCGGGCATAATGATGTCATATTCTGCTATTCCAAAGAAGTACGAACTTCAGCGTAAGTATATGGAACCTGAATATAGTTGAAGAGTGATGTTTTCCATATTTGACGCACCAGGCGGCCTATATTGATTCCTGCCCCGGCATATACATAGCGCCGGCGCCTGTCCGCACCCCATTCCTTATAATCGTCATACCCGCGGGTATAGTAGCCCAGGTGGAGCTCAAGACATTGAAGGTAAGGATTGCTGATGCAGTCAAACCCTTCTGCCTTGAGGGCGAGCAGATATTTTGAATGCTCGTAATCGGTAGTGATATCCCCTTCTAAATTATTAAATTCCGGCGCGTATTCCCAGCGTAAATCAATACGTTCATCCCACCGGGGGTAGCGGAGCAAAAACCAGCCTATCCCGGCCCCTACCACATTTGCCGCCATATCTTCATAGGAAAAACCGTGCTCCGCACTGAAGGAATCACCTACTTCCATTATTCCGGTTACGGCAAGGGCTGAAAGCGGTCCGTAAAGCAGTGATTCAGATTCTGAATACCCGATACGTTGGTAGATAGCAGAAAATCCGTGACTCATTGCATAGCTGGCCCATAGATGTCCGAGTTTATCCGCTCCCCCCTCTGGGGTGTTATGCCCAAACCACTCTTCGTTTTGAGTTGCCGGTGCGCGGGAGAAATAATCCCAGTTTGCGATCCCCCAGGCAATGACGGTACCCATAGCTCCAAGGTTAAGCGCCCATGCTTTCTGGGAGCGCGTCATACCACTGAGCACAGCAATGTCCTTCTCAGTATCAGCGATATTTTGCGCGAAGGTCTGTTCACCAGAGACTGTCGGGGTAAATTCAACGAGGGGCATTTCCGCCATTGCAGATGAACATAGCATCAGGCAAAGCAGAGTGAACAATGGGGTAAAAATCCTGCAGGAAATCATAAAAAAAACCTCTTGGAAGCGCCCTTTTAAGTGCGGTTATGCGTACATGATATCCTGAGTTGATACTTATTCAATCTGGCGGGAGATTTATTCAGCGAAGAAACAGGCGGGATCTTTTACTGCAGACGGGTCGAGTCCGTGTCCATGGATCACAGCCGGGCAACCGCCGCATACCGCGCGCAGGCTGCATCCGTCACATGCTGCAGAGCCGCGCCGGTATGCGCGGGCCTTGTCGCCGAAGTAGATATCGTCCAAACTGCTGGTGTAAATGTTGCCCACCGGGGAAGGAAATTTGCGGCATGCATGAACCTCGCCCGAGGGAAGTACAGATACAAAATTAAATGCCGCCCCGCACCCGAAGCCGGTACAGCCGCCGAAAAGGTCGAGCCCCTGTCTGCTGCGTTCAATGTTTATCAGGTTATCTTTCATGGCCATGATTGGATTTTCCCGGCATGCTGCCATGTAGTCCCTGACGAAAGTAGCGTAATCCACACTTTCGGCTCCCTGCAGTGCGGCGCCCTGCCCCACCATTGAAAGGCGATTATAGGTGAACAGATCAACCCGATTGCGCAGCACCTCCGCCAGGGGCAGAACCTGATCAAGATTATCGCGGGTAAGGGTCAGCATAACCATGGAGTATATATCGAGCCGTTTGAGAACATTCAGAAACTGAAGAACTGACTGATAGTTACCCCGACCGCGGATATAGTCGTTGTGCTGTTCCAAACCTTCGAGACTGACTTGGTAAAAAACCGGTTTCTCTATTTTAAGGATCTGCTCCAGTTGGGTTTCACTCACAGGGTTACCCAGGATTGCCGGAGTGAGGTTGCGCTCCACCGCTGCCCGATACAATGAGATAAAAGAAGGATTAAGAAACGGATTGCCGCCCGAAAACGATACCTGCCCCGCCACATGGTGAGTACGGCAGAAGGTGCGCATCTGCTCGAGTACTGCTACCCCCTGGGGGTAGCTGACATCCTGCTGGTCGCTGCGGTCATAACAGTGCCTGCAGTTGAGATCACAGCGCTGGGTTATATGCCATTGCAATGTGAATGCATCTGCCTTAAGGAAACGTTCCGGGGTTTCATCCGGTGCAGGGAAATGCTCCATATGCCGGTGAAGGCGGGATTCAGGCTCCAGAATCAAGCCCTTTGTAACCGCTTTTTCAATGGCGCGATCCAGCACCCCCACCGCTTTGTTTTGCGCTGCGGCCACTTCGGTTACATCGAGATCCTCGGCAACCAGCTTCAGAGCCAGCAGATCATCGGCAGCGGCTATACCCATACGGCAACTGCGGTCACGGGGACGTTGCCACAGCAGAATAAATTCGTTGCCCCTGAGTGGTTCCACCTCGGGGTTCTCAAGCAGGGCGGGCAGGTTTTCCCACTCCACCTCCAGCAGATTCAGGGACGGATTAACACACCGCTCTGCTGAGGGTGTCTGCATATTCACTCTGCTGCAATGGCATCGGTGTCGTGCAAGTTCGAGACGGGCCAGATCGGGGAGATACGCGGGGATATCTTGCATTCCGATTTCTTGCAGGGCACGGGGGAATTCCTCCACCTTCGTAATAATCTGTGCAAAATCTCGCCTCTGCCTGGGCTCAAGCTTGTCATAGCAACATGGAAATATTTCGTCCAAAGCGATCGGCATGCTTAGCTCCCCAAAAAAACGGATTGACGCTTAAAATAAAGGCCAATCCGATGATAAAGGTATCAGTGGGGTTGAACAAATAAAATTTACGCTGTCAGTACCTACGGCACTGATTAACAGGATCCGCCTCAGCCACTCGCAGCCGGTTTTGCAGGTTTTGCCTTGGTTTCTTCATCGTCGTCGTTCCCGGCAGCATCAGAGTGCTCGCTGGTCGCAGGTTTCTTTTCCGCATCGGTGCTCACGGCACCGTCACTGTGACCACCTCAGCCACTGCCGGAGGGCTGTTTGCCGCTTTCAGTGCTGACCGCACTGTCGTTTTTGGCACCTCAACCACTGCCGGCGTGAACCTGTGACGGCATGGAAACCCCTGCTGCAGAGACAAGGGTGGCAATCCCCAGGCCCGCGAGGATTTTTTTCATCTCTGTGTCCCGCATGTTTACCTCCTTAAGGTTAAGCAATAGGATTGAATAATAGCTTATTCAACAACAATCTGTTTTCCCTATACTTAAACCTAACCGCTAAAATATATTTGTCAAACACGCGGAAGAAAATAATATAGAGAGGGTTTTGAATGTGTAAATCTTATTCCTGTGAAAGCTCTATCCCTGCATTGCGTTAACCTGTCCCGCGGTATGAGCATCAGGGCGATCATAGCGCGCTATCCCATCCTGATCCAGCCAGTACGGGCGCTGATCCTTAAACGGCATTTGTAGCAGAGATAAGGGGCGATTATCCTCTTCCAGGGTATAGCCCGGCACGCCGATGCGGATCTGCTCCTGCTCCACATTGAGCCGTATGGTGCCATGCAGGCGATCCCAGCATGATAATACGGTGGAATAGTCGGAGTTGGTCTCGCGGCGCACGTTGGAATGGTGGATGCCGTGCATCCTCGGGGTTACAAATGCCTTGTTCAATGCGCGCTCAGTTTGCAGAGGGAGCTTCACATTGCTGTGGTGGAACAATGTCCCTGAGATAAACACCAATTCATACATAAAGTACATCCATGCCGCTGGCCCGATCAGAAGGATCTGTATGGCACGGAAAGCCGCAGAATAACCGATCTCAACGGCGTGGAAGCGAAACGCCGTGGTTACATCAAGATCCGGATCCACATGGTGTACATTATGGAAGCGCCATAGCAGCGGTACATGATGGTTGGCCCGATGCCACCAGTAAAATGACCAGTCAAACAGCACAAAAGCTATGCCTAACTCAAGCGCAACGGGCAGGTTCAGTACCCCCAGTAGCCCGAATTGAGGTTCAGGAGACAATCCCAGCAGGTATTCCACCGCCGGACTCACCGTTATTGCTGCAGTCCCCAGAGCCAGGGAGGTAATAACCGCATTCACCCCTACTCTTCTTCCTACAGAACGCGTTGCACTCCGGAGCGGGAAACGCCGCTCAAGGAGGAATAAGAGTAGATAAACTACCGCTGCAGCCAGGGGTATCAACCATACGGGTTGTTGTGCCATGGTTTATGCTTTCGCAGAAAGAAAGAAATCAGATGGCTAAGCAAAAAGCGCCAAATGCAAGGCGCGTGATTGTCGAGCAATGAGGCGTACTTACGTACGTCAAAGCAGCGAGGAAATTACAGCAACGCCGTAGTTGGTGAGTTTTTGCGACGCCATCATGGTTACCTCTCAGGATATTCACGTCGAATTGCCTGGATCACTTCATCAAGGCGCTGTAGAAAGCGAGAACGGTCACTTTTCTTTAATGGAGGAGGCCCGCCGGTTATTTCACCGGCGTCACGCAGTTCAGACAACAGATCCCGGGTGGCAACAGAATCGCCGATGTTATCTCCGGTAAACGGCTTTCCCGTGTTGCCGATTACGCGCGCCCCTTTCTTTAAACACCGGCTTGCAAGGGGAATATCAGCAGTAATTACAATGTCATTGGGTTCTACACACGCGGCAATCCAGTCATCAGCTACGTCCGGCCCGGCGTCCACCACTTCAAGGGTAAAGCGCTCCCCGGCAGGTATCCTCATCCAGGAATTGGCCACCAGGGTAACCTTAAGACTGTAGCGATCAGCCACACGATACACCTCCTGCTTTACCGGGCAGGCATCCGCATCAATATAGATATGCAGCAAAAGAACATCTTTCTGAAATTATATGTTGATGAGTTCTAAACAATGTTTCTGATTAGCGGTTTAATCCTTTTGCGCCGCCACCAAATTTTCTGTATGCGTGAAGATACACTCAATCCAGTTACAGTAATCAGAATCAAAATCATACCGAATATCTGCAAACCCGCCAGCCTCTCCTGGAAAACCACAACGCCGAATAAAGATGCGGTAACCGGCTCAATCATTGCCACTACCGACGCAACTGCGGGTGCGGTATTCCTTAGCCCGACGATGTAAAGGATGAACGACAATCCCCCGCCGATCAGCCCGAGAATGGCGAAGAGTGGCCAGCTGTGCGATCTCGGTACGCCTGCGATCTGGGCGGTATCTCCGAGAACTACAAGAATGCCGGTCAGAACCGCAAACGCTATCACAAGAATAGCCTGCGGGCTGCCGTACGGGCCTGCGTATTTAAAGCCGAAAATAAATAATGCGTAAGAAAGACCCGAAAGAAGGCCGGTAGCAATACCCACCATCGTGACACCTCCCGCATCAATGTTGTAAATGCGGGTCAGCATTACAATACCCACCATGACCATTATTATGGATATCCACTTGCCTGCGTTGGGCTCCTCCAGTTTAAGGGCGAAGGATATGAGGTAGACGAACACCGGAGCGCAGTACATAAGTGTTGCCGCCACGGCGATACTGCCCTCTGAAATGCTGATAAAATAGAAAGTAAAGTTTCCCGCAACCCCCAGCCCGGCGATTATCGACCACAGCCACACGCGGACTTTGGTTAATCCGCTCCTCCTCTGACGCAACCCGAGCCAGATCAGAACAAAAACCAGCCCTATGGCCCCGCGATAAAACGACACCACCGTGGGGTCCCAGCCTTCGGCCACCAGCATTCCGCCGATGCCCCCTGAAAGTCCCCAGCATAGCGCCGCCAGTACCACGAACATAGTGCTAACACCCGCCATTGATACCCCCTTTGCTGATGAAGTTAACTCCATCTGCGTTGACGAGTCCGGTACTCCAATGCAGCTTAACAGCTGCAAATCATTTTTCGTCGAAAGCGTAAAAACGTAATTTCCACGCAAACAATAACCCCTATACCGTTATGTCTCAAGCGTTCAATAACGGTTTTTATTTAAGGGTTTTTGGTGAGGCCCGATTTTGGATAAAAATGACTCTGTAATAGGGTTCGTCTTGAAACCTCGTTACCTTGAAAGCAGATGGTTGGGCCTTAGCACTTTTGGGGATCAGTCAGGTCACCTGCGTATTTTGAGATTTAATGGCCGGCTTGATGGGCATTGGCTGGTTCGGATACAGTACCCAGAAAAGGATTCGGGCGAGACTTTTGCTAGTCTCGCCCTGGGATATACTGTTAATATTCTTTGCAGCTTTATGTCCTTCTGCGTTTCCGCCCATACCAAGCCAGGCCGACAAAACCACTACCAAGAAGAATTAGCGTGGAGGGTTCGGGCACAGGTACATTCCCATTATTACCATCGGTACCAAGGGGAACAAGGATTGCCCCAGAGGTATCTGTTGACAGGCTTGTTTGCAATGTGTTGGCAAAATCAGCCCAGATAATGCGGCCTTCTCCATCATTTGGCAAAGCTGCAGTGGTTTCAAGCATGGCTTCCATCAGAATAATATCACCGACACTAGCATTCATGAGGGACGATAAGTTGATGTCGACATTGTCACTGGCATCACTGTTGCGGGATTCGTTTTCAAACCACAACATGCTGCTCATGGCATCAGTATCGTTGAGAATAATATCCTCTAGAACGCTGTAGTCGCTGTATTCTGCATCATCAAGCCAAAAAGCATTTTCCACCTGGTTGACCATTATTGTGGTACGTATGGTCATGTCGTCTTCGCCATCAAAATCACCGACGACATTAAGTCCTCCTGAAAGATTGACGCTATCACCGATGTTCAGCGCCCCATTCGTGTCGACTTCCCATAGCATACGGATATAGCCAAAGGCGCTACCGCTACCCCAGGTAAAAGGGGTGTACTCAAATTGATTGGTGCCGGGGAGTTGAACCCAGTAACTAACTTCTTCTCCTGTATCGGTGTGATGGGCCCCGCTGCGCGAACTTATCGTGCCCGCCTGCGGATTTGAAGTTACTTCTCCCCATCCCTGCGCAGAGACTGCCCCTAAGGATACCGTACCCCACCACTCCTGCCCACCTGCAACAGAGGTAGAACCAGCTGCCTGTTCACTATCTTGGTCCAAGGTCATACTACCACTGGGTGTGAGTATACCAGGTGCGGCATTCACATAACCTCCTATCGCGGAGTACTCACTGTAGGAATAATAAGGTGTCGCTGTGAACGCCGCAGCGGATGAAATATGAAGGGGTAAAAAAGATATCAACATTACAATCAGGAAAGTACGTTTTTTTATCATAGTTTCCTCCTTCTTGTCCTTCTTGAAGAAAAATATTCACACTTTCTGAAAATGCTGATACCTGGAAATCAGTGATGGTATGTTAACTATCCTGTTCAAAAGATATCAGCCCAATTGAAAATCATAAAACACACAGTAGGATCAGAAATGTAATAAAATACGACTAGTGAAGTGAGTTCAATAGATATTGTTTTAACTTAGCAAGAACAGTGCCTTGTTAATTATGTTGTAATTTCGATGGGTTGAAGATTTACGACAAAAACATCTTGTGTTATGTATAAAATCCCGACACAAATATTGTCTCTATTTAACTTGAATTTTAGGACGTGTCAGAAATCTTTACAGACGCTCAAGATCGAGTTCAGGGGACAGCATCCTCAACTCTCTTTTTTCTTTATACTAGATAAGTATCCTGTCCTTGGAGCTCCCGTGCCCCAGCGGTTTATTATGTGGTTTAAATGATGTTTGCCGCAATTTTCTGCCTGGGGTCTGCGATATTGTATATTTTCACTTAAGGCTTACCTGCCTCGTTCAGTTTCTTTAGTGCAAATGGCAAAATGTTCCGATTTTCTGGCTTATACCTAGTCCCTCCTTGCACTACACAATAACGCATTTCTGAGTGTTTCTTGAAAATGTTAGCATGGCTGTTAGTATATTTAAATTCTCAAACCCAAACTATAAGGATACGCTATGAAAACAAGAAACAGTGTGTACAAGTGTGAAAAGTGCGGCAATGTCATCACTGTCTTGACTGGTGGGGAGGGTGATTTTATATGCTGCGATGCCCCTATGGAACTGATGGTTGAAAACAGCACTGATGCTGCACATGAGAAGCATGTTCCTATGATTATCGGTATCCGTGACGACATCGAAGTTTCGGTGGGAAGTGTGCCCCATCCCATGCAGGAGGAGCACTACATTGAGTGGATTGAACTGCTTGCAGATGGTATCAGCTATAGAAATTTCCTTAAGCCGGGTGACACGCCAGACGTCAACTTTGCCGTAGATGCCAGGGAGGTAACAGCGCGCGCTTACTGCAACATCCATGGGTTATGGAAAAGTAAGCCCCATGGGAAATAACAGGTATTAGAGTATGTTTTTCGAGTAAATTAAACTAGATAGAGCCCAGAAGGTCGAGCATCATAGACGCTCTTTTATTCTTGTAAATGGATGGGTGCTCTGTCTCTGTAACTCTCAAAATGATCCCCCTTCTGTGCCCTGTCTGACACCATTAAAAGGAGAATCTACGATGACAAAGCAAAATTTTGAATGGGTCGAATCTCTCGACGAAGCCCAGAGCATAGCCAGAGAAAATGGAAAATTAATCTTGCTCGATTTCTTCAACCCCGGCTGAATTGGTTGTAAACAGATGGATGCAGTTACGTATCCAAACTCGAGCGTAGGCGATTTTATTTCCTCAAATCTGGTACCCTTACGTATTGCCCACGACCATGAGGATCTCGGACCCCGGTTCCAGGTTAAGTGGACGCCACTGCTGATCTTGCTCGATGCTTCAGGCACAGAGCTATACCGCACTATGGGCTTCTTTTCGCCGGAAGAATTTATTCCAAAACTGCTGTTGGGAATGGGCAAGTCTCACTTTGACAAGGGAGAACGTTCTGCAGCGATCAAACAATTTGACCTGCTCCTTAAAGATTATCCCCAGAGTGAATCGGCCCCCGAAGCAATCTACCTCAAAGGGGTGGCAAACTTCATCGAAAGCCACGATCCCAGTCACCTCAAAGACCTCCATCAGAGGTTGGAAAACGATTTCCCCCACAGCACATGGGTGATGCGCTCAAAACCTTACAGTTTGCTGTAATACAGCGTAATGCACACAGATCTGGTGTATCAGGACCTGAATCTAAGTATAGGGGGCATTTTACTGGTTGGTTTGTAAAAAGCCCCCTTTTCTTTCTCCTTGAACATCAAACTCCCGCTTTATCGCAAAAATCAGCTGTTAAACTATTGCCTTAGTGCAAATGTCAAAATATCAACTGCGTCTCCTATTCCCGTCCCCTATTCCGTTCCAACTTCTCTCACATAAACCCATATTCTATTTAAGCCCACGGATACTGGTGGCTTTAAAACTTCGACCTTTTCTCCGGAACTTACGTTGCCGATAACGTCATTGCAAAACGTATAATTCAATGAGAAAAGAGATTTTCTATAAGGTGCACACTCAAACATCTTTCTCGCATCTGAAAGCGTAATAATGTCACCTGCTTTAAGCTCGCCTGCAGCGCCAATGAACCTAGGATCTGACCAGTTTCCATTCCTATAGGTGCCAAGATATATGAATCCTTCTTCGAGGATAGGTTGAGCAGTTGTTTCATTAGGCTGTTGTTGGTTCCCAGAATCGGGACTTGACGTTGGCGATAGAGTAGTTTGAGCGGGCGCCTGGGCATCCGGGATAGAAGAGCTATCTGATTCAGAGGCAACGCCTGCAACATCATATATCTCTTCAGGGCTTGGCTGTATTATTTGTAGCGATGCATAAGTGAAGCTCACTATGCCTATAAGGAGAATAGAAAACACTCCAAATTTATACTTATCGTCAGAACCACGAAATAAGACTACACCAACAACGGACATTGCCAAAATCACCAGCGCAATAATTCCCAATGGAGATTTTGACGCTTCTTGTAAGATCTCTAACAGGTTTATTTCAGCAACCTCCATTCATATATCTCCTAATATGACATTCATGAGGCAAATGGGAACATATTATATTTATTGATATTTCTCTGTGCGGGCAGTGCAAATGTCAAAATATCAACTCCGTCCCGTCCCCGAATCCATGCCAGCATCTGCCTCTTTAAGAATATTGGCGATCTGCGTTTCGGTAAAACGTGACTTTTTCATCTGAGCCTCCTGAGTGTATTGTGCCAGAAAACTCTACTTTTGACATGTCTACGGTTTAGGGAAGCTTACGCCGGTGCGGAGCGCAGCGTAGTACCGGTCTGCTTCATCCCCTGTTTATGTTTTTTTAGCCTCAATTCTGCTCAGAATTTTTACGTATGAATACATGGCCTCCTGAGGAAGGCTCTGCTTTTTATGAGGCTCAATGAGAAGATAGATGATCAGATTTAGCAATGCCGCCTTTGTGTGTCGCTGCAATGCTTCGCTAACGTTTTCGATCTTGGGGATTCCCGAATCGGAGGCGTAGAGCATTTTGTTTCGCTCGTTGGCCTGAGCCTTTATATACTCGAAAACTGATTCTATCCCTTGCTCGGAAGCAACGTCTCTGACCTCTTGAGTGTAGTCTCTTTCCTTACCATCAGGCCCTGTTGAGACAAACCCTAATGGTGGCTCAGGAACTATATAATACTGCTCCCCACCTTCGATGCTGATGGGCATTCTTATCCTGAGGATTTCAGCCTTACTTTGGTCGCCTGGGCTGTCAAAAAAAAGATTCAGCTTCAACGAACCCTCCGGCGGGCTTAGGGCTCCGCCCAACAACCGCAAAAAAGGGTAAACGCCAGCTTTATATTTAGTCGATAGTTCAAAAACCCGAATTCAGCCTCGGATGGCTAGCTGAACAGGGCTGTAAAATAAAACTTCCATCAATTTCCTGCTCAGAATCTGCAGGAAGTGTAAAAAACGCTCTTTTACAAAAGACAACAAAAGGCCGATGGCCTTCAGGATCAGGCGTAGGTTGTACCCGATCGCTGCCATGAGGGCATTTATCTTGTCTCCAAGGATTCCGTGGAGTCGATTCCGTCCTAAGCTGCCTTCGGTTTTCTGATGCCCTATAATGGCTTCTATGGCACTTCTGCGTTTGAGC
>Ga0182239_1000602_pt1 | contig 12981 bp, 20 predicted proteins | sample hydfrate6_PW_210_FD_132456 | JGI IMG/M metagenome (GOLD analysis project Ga0182239, IMG submission 132456) | Subsurface microbial communities from deep shales in Texas, USA - hydraulic fracturing test 6_PW_210 | ecosystem: Environmental > Aquatic > Deep subsurface > Shale gas/oil reservoir >...
ACTACCTCAAATTCTATCTGGGCCATCCCACTTATATCGCAATCAAAGTTAGCATATATCTCTTTTATATCTCCAGGACTGAATCTTACATCTCTTGCTTTAAGCGGCATATTCATTTGAGCATAAACTTTACCGGGGTTCTTTTTTTCTACTTCTATTAAGTATTTATCTATTAAGCTATTCAATATTATCACCACGCACTGTAAAAGACCCCATTACCTGTCGTTGAAACTCTTCTAAATCCACTCTTAAATCTTCCTCTATTGGGGCTTCCATACTTACATTAGCACCACCAGCAACATAGACATCGGGATTGAAGTTATCTTCGTCTATATGTGTATGTGCCATTATGTTTTCTCGTGTTAATGGTTCACCGACACTTATTTCTCCCGTATGAACTGAGCTATCATCAATAGAAGGAGTAGTCCAGATTGTATCAACAGTGCAATAAGGTGCTACATTAATCTGTCTTACATATGGACTTAGGTCTATGTCGCTACCTAACTTTGTAATCTCACCAGCATAATACTCGTTTAAGATATTCATTACTCTCTCGTATAGTCTTTCATTATCAAAAGAGACTTCTATTTCGTATCTATCCCTTGTGCCTTCTTCGGTAAAGGTAAAGTTCATGGTAAAACTCACCATTGGTTCGTGGTACCCCATAGTACCGAATAGAGCGTTATATTCTGCCCGTTGTCGCCTGTTATCTGTAGTTACTGTTTCTATTTCTCTGAGCTTAAATCTCTTATCGTGGAAAATAAAGTACCTATCAGCCTTAACATTTTCGTAATCTAATCCTTCTACTTCTTCTAAATATTTTTTTAATAAACTTTTGCTCAAAGCACACACCCCCTAGACTAAATCAACAGAGAATAAATCCTCTAGTGTTTCTTTTTTGCTTACTACATCGAAATGGATTCTCGAACCATAGATCATAGGATTGTTATAGTTATCTACCATTCCAGAGATTATCCTGACACCCTTGTCCTGTTCCATAATATCTATTATGAATATACTATCTAGTTCGTATTCTAGTTTTTTATCACTAACAGAAGCTACTGCTTTTAATTTGTCCCCTTCTTTTTTTAAGTAGAAAAGCTGATAACTATTTTGGTTGTGTAAGGGACCAGGATGATTATATAGGTTTGGAGATTGGTCAGTAGTTCTATTTTCAAAGCCGAATCTGGCCATTGTTTTGTGATATCCATCAACTTCTTCTAAGTATTTATAAACCAATTCTTTCATGTATATTCCCCCTTAAAAGGGGAGAGGCTAAGGCCTCTTAATTCCCCTTATTTTGTTCATCAGCATACTTCTTAGCACATGTAACATGAGCAGCGTTTGCTACTTCCCATCTATAAACAGGTGCTTTCGGTTTAATATAAATAGGCTCCCCACATAACCTGCATTTAATAGCACCGCTTGGCGGTAGTGGGCCTTCCTCAAGGTTACCCTGTGTTGGTTTTAAATCGCTTTCTCCGTAAGCTGCATCTCTATCTAATTTAGTCTGTACTGATTTGCCAACTACATCTTCGAATTTTTTCATTTACTCACCTCCATCACTTGTTACTTCATTATGGAAATACATCATGTCGTTTTCCTTAAAAGGTTGCCTGGGAAGAGGATCAACTGGAACCTCACCTTCATCCAATTTTTCAAGTTCTTTAAGCTGCCTCTGTAATTCCTTGCTGAAATCAGGCGGAAAATCATCTTTGCGGTTAGGGTTATCGTTTACGACAATAGGTGGATATTTTAAGAGCTCCTTTATTTCCTCGAGCTCTGATTTAATCTCGGAGAGGACGTTGGTATCTAAAAAAGAGATCTCAACATCATCATCCTGAGTTATCATTGACTTTACATTCTTACCATTAAACATTTCCTGCACCCCGGACCTTACTGTTTCTTTGATGTCCGAGGGCAGGTTGCTGTCAACCTTAACATGTAGTATTCTCATTAGATATCAGCTTTTTCTGCATTAGCATCTGGAGTAGTACCTTTTGCAGGCAGAGAGTTAATATCTAAAGCTAGATTAAATGTGTTATTGTCGATCTGACGCATAGAAGGGGAGAAGCCTACTGCACTTCCGTCTTCTAATACAACCCAGTATCCACCGTTTTGTCCCTTAGTAATAGTCTCAACTTTCTTTCCTACAATATCTTCTAATGTCATAATTAATAAATTCCTCCTTTAATTTTTGATTAATCTGTCTATTTCGGAAACTATTCTATCCTGTTCTATTTCAATAGTTCCTGCATCTATATATTCCTTAATCTCAGTTAAGAGATCTCTGGCATCATGATACTTTTCAGCATTTTCCTTAACTCGTTTATAATCATAAGTCTTAACAATCATTTTCTTGTCTTCCAATTAGTTCAACTCCTATTATTTAATACATTTGATATCTTTCGACTTCCCTTAAATAATCAGTACTCATATCATAACCACAAGATTCCATTTCAGTACATGTTCCACGGTATATACATTCCCTAACACAAACATCATATAGCTCTGGCTCATTTGGTTTAATAACTGTCTCTAAAAATTCTATCCAGGCGCTAGCTGTTTCTGCATGGCTTTGCCCGCAGAGTCTTTTACGAGAGATGTTTATAATAGCCTGAGCATTAGCTTCGGCCTCGTGTGTTATAAGAGTCGATTGAGGAGCAGAGTCCCTGTCATATTCATCCTGTCTGTCATTGCGCTGACTTCTTACGAAGTGTTCTATGCCAAACTTATGTCTGACAAAGTGAACAGAGATCCAGCTTTTTAGGTCTACCCACTGCCACTTGAATTTAAGTAACCGAATAGGAGAGTGTTCTGCTTTTAGAATTCTTCTTTTCCATTCAGAAGACGGTTCACCAGAACCTGCTTCCATACCTATTGTAGTTCTTGCGGCATCTGCTACTTCTCTCCAGTTTCCTTTAGTCCCTAGATTTTTTACGTACATTACTCACCCTCCATATTTTTGATAGCTTCTTTAACATCATCGTTAACATTTAGTCTAAAGTTTTCTCTTTTAATTAGCTTTGCCCGCTGCTCGTCATTATGCTTGCAGTTACCGGCTTTGCAGTCCTTACATTTAGGATTGTGAGAGCTTTCTGCCATACAGCGATAGCAGAGAGGGCAGGGGAAGTATTCGTCACATTTAGCTTTTTTCTTCAGTATCTTTTTATTACTTTTGAACATTTTGTCTGGTGCCTCCTAACTGCCCGGTGCTGTTATAATAGAGTCTAATGTCACAGCTGATTATGTTACCGTCCTGATCTTCCTGCCAGAGCATCTCAACATCACCGGGAGGTGTTTTATCAATGACTCCTTTTTCTCTTAGGTAATCTAATACGGCAGCTTCTTCATACCAGGTTTCTCTCATATATGATTTTTCTTCTTTAGAAAACATATTCCACTTTTTCATATTCTTTTTAATATATTCATTTTCCTTATCCTTAACCACCTGTTTGGGTAGTGTTACTTTATCGGATATCATTTTAACTGTCTTATATGGTATCAGCAGCTGCTCCATTTTAGAGTGAAGCATACTGCCTACAATAACTTGATCGTTCATAATTAACCTCCTAGCATGTTGAGATAGTGTCCAGATTGAGTCTTTGGTACTTCTTCGAATCTTGCCATTTCCTCATAGAATTCGTAGAAGAGACGAGACTTCATGTCTGAACTCTTATTTTTTGCGATGTGTACTTCAAATATTGGGCTTTTTCTGTCTCTTTCTTCTCGGGCAAAATAGACCTTGGCCATTTCATCTTTAACTCCAACTTCGTTATAACAGAGCATAACTGTTTTAGCCTGATAGATTGTTTTACCAGTCTGCTTAATGTCAGAGATAACGGGCCTTGATTTACCTTCGAGCTTTTTATATTCTGCTGTTGCGATTATTGGTATGTCGTATGTTTCTGAAATATTCTTTAGTGCTCCACCTGCCTGCTCAAATCTAGCATTCTGGTCGGTACCGATTGAGACTTTTTCAGAGGAGAGGTCGTGAAAGTTATCAATAAAGATACAAAGGTCTCTGTCTGATCCACTTGCGGCTAACTGCATTCTGTACTCTTTTACGAGTTCTTCTAAATTTTCTGCCGGCCAGCCGTAATCTTTATTCATTATTCCAAATTTATCTACATTGTCGTAGAGTATTCTAATACCTTCCTCACGAGTTTCTATTAAGTCATCAAAGTCTGTGTAACGACCAGGATAACGAGCGGTATTGATTGGAACCTGCTGCTCCATAGCGACTATGCGGGGTAGAAGGTCATTAGTACCATCATCAAGAGTGATGTAAAGAGCATAGGCGTCATCGTTATTATGTGCTACTTTCCACGCTAGATTTAAAAGAAAGGAGGATTTACCTGCATTACTCATTCCAGCAACAAAGTGAAGCCCCGGCTGGAATCCTATTATCGCGTCGTCTAACTGCTCCATACCTGTCATATACCCGCCGTCGGGATTTTCTTTACAATATCTATCAAATTCTTCTATCAGCATTGCCGTATTCCTCATATACTCTGGCATGCTGTTTAACTGATCCTGAGTCATTGATTGAATAGGCGGTAAGTTATTACCAGCGTTTGGGTCATCATAGTTTTCCACCATTGGTGGTGGCGCCATTGCATCAGAATAGCTATTATTATTTACTTCGTCGATATCATCTTCAGCTAGTGGATGATATTCAGTCTGAGGATTTGCGCTCATAGTCTGCCTCCTAATTTTTTCTTCTGTCCCAAAATCCAAAGGTAACTTGGCAGAATGGGATTATCTATATAAATAAAGGATTTTCGTGATAAATGTACAATAATATATAATATAAGGTCTAACTAAACAAAATACACATTTTGTTGAATTGGAGGAATCTACTGTGAAAAATGAAAAAGAAATACTCAACTCCTGGCGTAATCATCTTAGAATCGAAAAGAACAAATCCCTTACAACTATCGAAGAATACCTTCGAGATATCGAAGTTTTGCTCTTTTTCTTTGAATTAAAGCTCGATTCGGGTCCTAAAACTTTCGATGAAATTACACCAGAACATGTCAGATCCTTTCTTCATTACTGTAGTGATGACAGAGAGAACGCCGCCACAACAGTATCGAGGAAGGTTTCTTCTCTCAATTCCTTCTTTAACTTCGTTGCTAATAAGGGCATGATAAATTTTAATCCTATGGAAAAGATTGACTACGATGCCCCTAGAAGCAAAAAGTTACCTCTTTACTTGGGTTCTGATCAAGTTAAGCTAATTTTGGACGGCGTAGATAATACCTTTACAGAATTTTATGCGAGAAACAAGGCTATGCTTGCTCTGATGGCAATGGCCGGACTTCGTGTAAGCGAAGTTACTGGAATTGATATTCAGGATTTGAACTTAAAAGAGAAACGAATAAAACTCTTGGGTAAGGGTAATAAGGAACGCTATGCTTATCTAAATAGTGTCTCATATTCGCTGTTAACAGATTATCTCGATAAGCGTCCTAGAACTAAACTTGATGCTCTCTTCGTTTCTAAGAAAAAGAATCGTATATCCCGACATACTATCCACTGGATAGTTAAAAAGTTAGTTAAAAATTTAGACTTAAATAAGAAAGTTTCTAGCCACACATTGCGACATACATTCGCTACGCTCTATCATTCAGCCGGGATGGATATTAGACATCTTCAGCAGTTACTTGGCCACTCTAATCTTGGCACTACTGAGATATATACTCATGTTGTTGATTCTGTCTTAGAAAAGGAAGTTAATGAAAAAGACCCCTTTAATTCTTAACCAGTTTGCAATTATCTATATCGCATTCTGATAACTCTTTTAGTGCTGCACATCCATAGTTTTTATTACTGCTGTATACAGAAGGCACCGTTGCCCTTATCTCATTGGTAGGTATTGGTGGGACGCACTGTTCTTTACCCCATTTTTTAATCTTCATGAATACCTCATCTTCTGTTAAGCCTTTTTGTTTTAAGAAACTTGTGAGTGCGGCCATTGAGTTATTTCTGTATCCTTTTCTGGCCCCTTCTTTTAATAAGTGGTCTATACAGGGTGGAGTGTGTTTTAGAGGTTTGTCCTTGTATCTTTCCAACCTCTTTTGCCGCTCCTTCTTTTTGTATTCGAATTTATCAACTACTGATCGATAATGCTTTGCGGTTTTCCTTATCGTTCTTGGCTCTTTAAATTCGACTACCTTTGGTGTTTTAGCATACTCATGTAATTCCTTAACTGTTGCATTAAGTAAGAACTCTGGCTCTGCCGGCACCTTATATAATCCTGTATCCTGGTGTCTCGAGTTTGTGACTCGAAATAATCTCTTATTATCATAAATTCTCTGGTCTACTGTATCATTCTTTGTATACTTACAGACATCATCTTTGATTAATTTAAAGATTCTGTTTAGGTCTTCTCTGGGTTCTATCGCAAAAAGCTCTGGCGGATAGATAAGATGTAGGCCCTTTTTGCCTGAGTAATATGTTCTTGCATATTCTCTTGGTATATTGTAGATTACCTCAAAGAAAGTTATCGCCTGCTTAAAATCTTCCTGTACTTTCTTTAAGTTTTTGGCTGCTGTTTTTGGGTCAACATCCCACATCTCAGCATCAAAATCTAAATAAAAGGGACCGTAGATTGGATTACCCTCAACCTCTTTACTCTGGTAAGAATATATTGTTTTATAGATTCCAGTGTTTGAAAATTCTTTTCTCTTTTCAAGTAAATCACCTTCGTCAATAAACATTCCCCTTTTAAAGTATCCATTAGGTAAGTGGCAACCAAATTCTATTTTAGAAAAGAGCTTCTCTTTTTTTGTAGACAATTTGATCAACACCTTCCTGCTTACTTAAGCTAACTTTTAAATTAAAGTTTTGTTCTCCAACATTCATATAGTCTGTAAGATTAAACGGATTTATTAGGGGATTTAAGTGGTTTTCTGTTCTTATATCAGCAGCTGCATCTATCGTAAATAGTATAAGATCCAGCTTGTAAGAACCCAAGAGACTCTTAAATACTGCCTCAAACCTTTTTATATTAGCGTCATTCTTTTTTATTTTCATAGTGTCACAGTAGTAATCTATTAATTCACTCATAGTGAAACTTGCTTTAAGCTCTAAGTAATAATCCTCCTGCTTTCTTGTGAAGTCTTTAGTCTCTGGATTATACTTTGTTACTGGAGGACCAGGGGCTATTCTAAGCTCGGAGTGATAATAGAACTTATCCTGCTTGAGTAAGTTTACATCATCGGTAGGTTTCTTACCTTCCATCTGGATTACTTTTGTTATATCAGTTTCTCTGCCGTAATTTCTTCCGTGCTTATCTATTATCAGCTTTATATCTCTTTCTGAATACCCATTGTCTAGTGCATTAGTAATAGTAGTAATTATTTGATTCCTCTGAACATCGTTGGGCTTTTTTGTATACATCTTCTTTACATAATAAACCATTAAATCTATTCTTGAACCCATAGGATTACCTCCATTCTTTTTGTGCTTTTCAAGAGTTTAGTCCCCATCGGGTTTTATACCGACAGGGACTTCAGTGAACTTTTTATGCTGATAGCTTTGCTATTTTATTGTTCTGTAGCCAGCTGTTGAAATCTTGAATGTTATCTGGAGTAATGTCCTGCCATGAGTTCAGGTCGTTATTAGACCATTCCTTAACGTACTCATTTAACTCTTCGTTCTTTTTGACTCCTAAAGCCTGTTTATTAGTCTTTAGGTTGTTGGCCGCCTGTACTATTTCTGGTTGCGCCCATGTCTTTCCGCCTCCAGAGTTGTTGGCCTGAGCAGACTGCTGACTATTACCACCATTTTTAGTACCAGTATTAGTACCAGTATTGGTATTAGTACCAGTATTAGTACTGCCACCATTATTATTGTAGTTATTGTTATTATAGCTGTTATTATTTCCATAGCTGTTGTTACCACCATAACTATTGTTGGAGTTATAATCGTCATCATCATTCCAAAGCTCTAATCCAATTCCTGCCATACTGGCTGCTTTTTTCAGTGCGTCAGTTGCTGCTGCTTTAGCCGCTTGTGACTGATCACCGTAAAGCTCTTTTGTTCCGTATGCCTCTTTAACACCGACACCTGGAATTGTAAGTCTACCCATGACTTCTACAAATTCTTTACCTTTGCCCGGGGAGATTGTTTCTTTTTTTAAAACTTGGAAACTCCACTTGTAATCAAAGGCCTCATTTAAAATAGCAATTACTCTGTGCCCCTCTAGGTAGTCGAGCATAATTCCGCCTCTACCCTTTCTTTGCTTAATCCAATTCGGGTCCAATTTCCTCTCAATAACCTCTTTTGCGTTTTCTGGCTGTTCTGCCATCATAACTTCTTTAATATTCATCAACGCTACCTCCTTTTAGTTTTGACTAATAAACTGCGTAACGCCGACTTCTTTCGACTGCAAATTAATTATACCATAGAGATGAAACACTGTCAATATAAAAATGTGCTAAAACTGCGAAATGCAAGAATAAAATTAGTTGAGACTACAAACAGAGTATAGAAATCCCCTATCTAGCGGGGTTATGACCATTTGTGGTCGCCGTTAAATAGGGGACTAATAAAAATTATTTGTCTGAGTTCATCTTCTGTACTGCACCTTCAATAGCCTCTTCTATCACGCCAGAAGCTATATTTAAGCCCATTTCCTGCATTTCAGTTTTAAGTTTCATCTTTGCAACTTCTTTCTTGGTAACACCGGGTTCATCACCTCGTTGCTGTTCAGTGCTACGGACAGCAATCTCAGCCAGTTTAAATACAGTTTCTACGAGAGTATCTGTATCTTCTGTCTTAAAGTACCTCCCAGCAGCTGCCCCGAGTATAAAGCCTATAATGCCTATCTCTGGTAATCCGAGAAAACCTAAGAATTCCAACATCTTTTCACCTCCTAGTTGACGTAATCGACAATACCGTTTACGATACTGTTTACGTACCTATATATAATAGTAGGGTTTTTTAATTGCTCCTCTATGTCTGGGTTAGAGATGAACTCCATTTCGACTAAAGCGGCAGCCATTGGTGTGTACTTTGTTACGTAATAGCCTGCTCCTTTTGTTCCTCTATCGTTGTGTTCATCAAACTCTGCCATCATTGATTTCTGTATCTTTTCTGCAAGCTCTGGGCTTATTGTACTGTTTCTGTAGTAGTAAGTTTCTATTCCTTCTACTTCTCTATTGCCTACGGCATTGCAGTGGATCGAGATGAAGGCATCAGCATCTCTGTGCTCTTTAGCAGTTATTACTCTGCCTTTTAATGTTACAAACTCTTCAGTAGGTCTGGTTAATACGACCTCTGCGCCCATCTCTTTTAGTTTAAATCCTATTAGATAAGCCATTTTAAGAGTTGTTTCTGATTCGGTTAGACCGTTGACTCCAACAGCTCCAGGATCTTTTCCGCCGTGACCGGCATCCACTATAAACTTCTTACCTTCTAATATTTTATTGTTCATCTTTTGAGCTCCTTTCAGGTTTAGGTTTTCTTTTAGGCTTTTTCCTTCTTCTTTTCGCATTATGACCACCTCTATTTATTATTAGTCCTATTGTGTTAAGCTCTCTTTCAGTATGGTTTAGTGTATGATAGACTATCTCTGAAAGATCCTCGCCGGTTTCCATTAGCTTATCTCTCAGTTCTCTGTCGCTTTCCTTCTCTCCTATTGATTTACTTAAAGCAGCATATTCATGGCATAATAGAGTTATCTCTTTTAAATGTTCCATCCATTGTTCTGTCTGATACTTTTTATAGGCCTCTAATCCTATAATTAATTCGTTAATCTCATCGAGTTTTGCATACATCTTCTCCTGACTGCTTAGGTTATCCATTATTGCAACCTGATTAGCCACTATCTCAAACTCGGTGATAGCAAGCTGTACGTCTTTTTTCTTTAGAACAAACACTATTTTCTCGAAGAATCTGCCCTTTAAGTAATCCCCCACAAATACTCCGAAAACAAGTGCTACCCAAAGATAGCTTACCTCATAAACTGTTTCTATAATGTGTATCTTAGACCCAAAATACCATGTAATTATTACTACTATAAATAAAAGTGTTGAAATCTTAATCTCTTGAATTGTTTCCTCTTGCTTGCCGTCTTTAATTAGTAAACCGATAAATAATCCGACACATAGCTCAAGGAAGATTGTAGTTGCTATTCTTACAAATGTCATTCTTTATCGTCGCCTCCCTTCAGATCGAGTTTATCGTATATCTCTTTTTCCAGCTCCTCGAAGTTCCTTATCTTCTCGCTGACATACTCAATCTGTCTGCTAATTTTTTCTTCGTCCCATTCTTTCTCTTTTCCTTTTGGATTGTCTACTTCTTCCATTTTTTCAACACTTAGTGTTAGTATTTTGGGAACTGATATACCACCCGCTTTAAGGTAAGCAAAGATCTCGTTTAATACTCTTCCAGACATCAGTATGATAACTAATATCCGTGTGGTGTCTTCAGCTGGTGCTAGATTATTTATCATTATTAAATCTATATGGTGTGCTATTATAATAAGTATATTGTATACCCCTATGAATTTTAATTGCTGTTTAACCTCTTCTACCTTTCCTGCGAAGTACGCGACTATGACTGCTATTACAGAAAATAGGAAGAATGCAGACAGGGTATGATTTATACTTCCATATAGAAATTCAAAGACTGCCTGCATGATGCGCTGGGGGATCGCCACATTTAGTTCCTCCTTTACTGTTAGATTTTAAATGGACTCATAAAATACCTTAAAGGCTGATACCGCAGGAGTTGATTCCTTGTTTTTATCTGCATGTATCGTGGCTTTAATCTGAATCCTCTCAAACTTAATGTTTTTGATTGGTAAGTTATCCCCAATGTATTCTAATTCTCCGAACTGGTTGACTCCGTATATCTCATAGGTTAGAGGCCTATAATCTTTAGAAATAGTGCTTTGATTATCTATTACAGCTTGTATGTCTTTTACTGTATAAAGTACTGATTCTGGTGCAGTTAGGTCTACAGGTACTATAAATGAAGCCTTTTCTGAAGTATAGTTGTTGTATTTGATATCAAACTGCTTTAAGCCTATGTTAAATATCTTCATGTTACCCTTAACTATACTGTTTTTCTGCCTTAATTTAACCTTGATCCAGCTTGCTTTAATATCTTCAAAGCAGAACTTGACCGGGCCAGAATCATTAACTGTAGTAAGGTCCTGTTTTTCGTCTCTTGGCCAGCCTGGTATCATCTGCCAGTTAGCCTTTGACATATCATTGGTTACATCTTTTGAGTACTCTATACTTAAGATATCTAAGCCATTAATAGGAAATGGATGGACGACTATAGTATTCATTAGTCTATTATTGATGATGTTCTCAGGAAGTTTGACATACATTGTCAGTTCTTCTTCTGATCTTGGCTCGTCTTCTGGATACCTTATCTGTCTAATCCACACTGATTCGTCCTGGCCATCAAATGCGTTCTTAGGGTCGTTCTCTTCAGCGTCTGGATAGCTGTTGACCTCTTTGTCGAAATATATCTTTAGCTCATCTGGTATAAACACCTCCTCCTTAAATGAATCATAAATATGTGTCTTACTTATTCCCTTCCCGCTTATGGGGAGAGTAGTTACCCTGTGTTCTTTATCTATAAAGGCTTTGTTGACGTTATTTTGCTCCTTATCTTCTATAAAGTCACCAACAAATACCGATTTATTAAACTGATTGTTCCGCTTTTGAATCTCTACTAATAGATTCTTTACGTTTTCGAGCTTGCTTTCCAGTTCGTCTATCTGGTTACTTAAGATGTTGTTCTCTAATGTAAGCTGCTCTACTAGCTCAGTTGCATACTTTGAGTTTTTGTTTGTCTCAGTGAAGATGTTGCTCAAATCGTAGTATAGATCCTCTGTCATCTGGTTGTATTCCTCACTGGAGGTTTTACCTCTGTATCTTACATTGGGCTTCTTTAAACTTGGAGTAAACTCGTTATCCATTTAACTTACCTCCTTTATTATTGCATCTAACTCTCTTTTGACTGCTGTAATCCGCGCGGCATTTTTATCTTTTTCCTGCCTTAAGTTATTCCTATCTCCAAGACTTTCTCTGGTGTTTTCTATATTCTCATAGGCGTTTTGAAAGTCGGCTATTCTTTCATGAGCATCTATTAAATACTTATAACTTTCTGTTGCCCCACGATAACGGGCGTTTCTTTTTTTCATCTCTACATTGTAATTGCTCATTATACCCTCCCCCCTTAAGATATCCTTATGTTGTATTTTTTGAGTCTCGGAGTAAGATCTGTTATGTCTTTTTCTCTCTTTAACTCTGCAGCAAACTTTATTTCATTGAAGTTATTTGCTATCCCGTAAGAATAGCTCACCTCGAAGTTAATACCATCTGGATTATAGTTTAATATTATTTTATCTTCGTCCATAGCAAACTTATTATTGTCATTCATTAACACATTGTTCTTTAAGTCATAGAGGCTTACTTCTTGGAGTGGAGCATTCTCTGCTATCATCTTTCCTATGGTCTCTGGATTGAAGTTAATGTTTAAGCTGCCGCTGTTGTCTTTGATATTGTAATTTAGGATTTCTATCTTATTCCAACCTTCTGGTATTCTTAAAACATACTTTCCGTTTTCATCTATGCTGATAGTACTTCCATTTAGAATAATATTAGAGTTTATATCTCCTGCAGTTGTCATTGTTTCTTTTACTACCTTAGTTGAACTGCAGTAAAGGTAAGTAGTCCATCTGGTCATCGTACCCTTGCTGCTATCTTTGCTCAGGTTGCCAGTTGCATTAATGAAGCTCTTTTTAATATCCTTTTCTGATACATCTTCTGGTAGGTTAAGCCAGTCTTTTCCTATCGGGTTATGCCTTGTATCCATTCCCTCATAAGTCGAGGTATTAAATTCTTCCTTCTTCCACATGTTTTTACCCCTGAATAGCTCTACGCTATTTTTTCTTGGGGTATGTTCAAGTGTCTTAAGTTTATAGAAGTCTATACCGTTGTGGGTTAAATA
>Ga0182239_1000603_pt1 | contig 12974 bp, 15 predicted proteins | sample hydfrate6_PW_210_FD_132456 | JGI IMG/M metagenome (GOLD analysis project Ga0182239, IMG submission 132456) | Subsurface microbial communities from deep shales in Texas, USA - hydraulic fracturing test 6_PW_210 | ecosystem: Environmental > Aquatic > Deep subsurface > Shale gas/oil reservoir >...
ATACTTGTAAGCCTTAAGCATAACAAATAATATCTATGTATTGTTATAATATAAACTTATCGATTAAAAACCCATTACAAGACATCGATTGTATTAACAAGAACAATACTTTAATATAATTTTGCATTCATCTCCCCGCTTACGCAGGGAGTCTTCTGCAAAAGGTTGATAAATGCCACAATTATTGGACTTATATCAAGTGTACGCATCATCATGGTCAATAATATCAAAATTGACCCAATTAATACCTGTATACTTTCTTTATCTATCATAAAATTACCGTTTTGGTATAATTATTACATATTTTTATTATAGCATAATCATTATATTATAATGAAATACTATTTAATTACTTATCTATCATTAAACTATATTCACAAATCAATGAGAATATATTCAAGTAGGTAGATATTAAAATAATAAATATATATAAATTGTGAAAAAATAGATGGGGATTGGTATCCCGATATTAAACCGAAGATGCAGTTAAGCGTTCACGATCAATAGAAACATTAGATGGCGTAACAATCAAAAGGTTACCAAATGCACCAACAATATCCCCATTTATGTCATTCACAAAACGATTTAATTCTCTCAACATACGTTCCTGCATAAAATCATCATTACATATGGGAGTAGAATCGACAATTAATATATTTCCACTTATCAATTCATCTTTTATTGTACTGATCTGTTCATTTTTTGAAAATTCAACAATCTTAACTGATTCCCTGGACATGACATTTCCCTCATTATGAGAAAGGACATAGTTATCTTCATCAATCTCAACATAGTTTGAAGATTGAATTGAACTTCCTCCACCAGAAAATGTAACTGCATTCTGGATTTCTTGTATTATATTTGCGAGTCCCATAACATGTACTTCCAATTATTCAATATTTATTATTTTACAATTATAATCTTTAGTATATATAATAATCGGATTATGCATACTTACCAATGGTGAAAAAACACAAAAATAATCATATCAAAAGTAATAAATATACCCAACAACATAGTATATTGTCCCAGTGGAAAGGTATGTGGATAATATAAACAAAACATAAATTAAATAATGTTCTGTTTAAAACTATACAAAATTAGATCAATGAGTATACCATATCTAATTTTATAATTCCATACATATAAACCAAACACCAAAGTAATTAGAATATACTATCTAAAAATACCACAAAGGAAGTGTTACTATACCCAAAGATGATCAAATAACCGTGTACTCTACCGAAATATGTCCAAAATGCAAAAGACTCAAGTCCCACCTAAATGAAATGGGCATTGACTTTGATGAAAAGGATATGTCTACACCAGACGCATTGGCAGAATTGAATATGAACGGCGTATTTACAATGAATGCACCCGTCTTACAATATAACAATCAATTCTTTACTGTCGATGAATTATTTGAAAAGGGAAATCTTAGAACTCAATTCATCAATGACACAATACAATAAACAAAACAAATAAGGTGATACCATGAACCCAATCCAAAAAACATCTCAGCAAACATTGGAAGGAAAGACTCTTCCAAATATGCCATCAGTAAGAACAACTGACGGTTATATCATAAACTGGGATCCACATGCAATCAAAAACAGCATAGTAAAAGAAACCCAGCTTTGTGAGGACCTGTTTGGTATACCATCAGCAACACCAGAAGAAGCATGGGAAATTGCACAGATCACTGAACAGTTAATATTTAACATGGGACTAAAAGAAATATCTGGTCCACTTGTAAGAGAAATGGTAAACACGGTCTTACTCCAGAGAAACAAACCCGAATGGAGAAATATAATGACCCGTGTAGGAACTCCTGTATTTGATGCATACCAAATCGATACAGGATACGGATCTGGCAAAAATGATAATGCAAATCAAATGGATAATGCCGAAACATCACATAAACGTAAGGCAGACAAGATGTCCAAAGAACAGAATTTGCTACTCATGCCAGATGATATATCACATAAACACCTCACAAGTTATTATCATATACATGATTTGGATTACCTTGGAACCAGACCATTCTGCCAGGACTGGGATCTAAGATATTTCTTCTATTATGGATTAATGCCTGATGGAATTGGTAAACAGTCAAGTGTAGCAAAACCTGCGAAAAAAGCAGAGGTAGCTATTTTACACGCAGTAAAGGCAATGGGATCTGCACAAACTAACTTTGCAGGCGGACAGGGATTCTATAATTTCCTTACATTCCTTGCACCATATTTCGAAAACATGGATTATATCGAAATTAGACAAATCATGCAAATGTTCGTATACGAAATGATGCAAATGATGTGTGCACGTGGTGGACAGACTGTATTTTCATCTGTACAATTGTCACCAGGTGTACCGACTCTCTGGAAAGATAAACCAGCTGTATACAAAGGCAAGGTCTGGAATGGTGAAAATGGAACAGTAAAACGTACCTACGACGAATTTGAAAGAGAAGTAAGACTTGGATTCAAGGCATTAATGGATGTAATGCTGGAAGGAGATTCATGGGGTAAACCCTTCAGTTTCCCGAAGCCCGAAATATCTATAGAGCCTGACTTCATGGAAGAAGATGAAGAATTCAATCGTAACCATCCAGAATTGCCTTCATACAAAGAACTATACAGGATGTCATTCGAGCTCGCAGTCAAATTCGGAACACCATACTTCGATAACCAGATCCCAGAATATCGTGGCGCAGGTGAAGGAATATCATGCTATCAATGTTGTGCATACCAATTCTCCGCAAATCCAACAGATGACGCAGAATTCAACGACAAGTTATATTTCAAGGATGGGAAACACTTCTCAATGGGATCATGGATGGTTCTTTCAATAAATTGTCCGCGTGCAGCATACGAAGCAGAACATGATGATGAAAAACTCATTGCCGAACTAAAGAAATTACTCAGATCATCAACTGAAGTATTCAAGATCAAACGAAAATGGATGGACAATCTATTAAAACACGAACGTGTCCCATTTGCACAACAGAGACCCCTTGACCCAGATACAGGTGAAAAGGGACCCATAGCAGTCGATTTTGAAAGTCTGGTATATACTATTGGTGTAATCGGAATCAATGAAATGATCAAATACCATACTGGTTCAAGCATGCATGAATCAAAAGAATCATGGAAACTTGCAATGCGTTGTATGTATGAAATGAAATTCTATGCACAGGAATTATCAAAAGAAACTGGTATGGAAATCGCTCTTGCAAGAACACCAGCAGAAACAACTGCACAAAGATTTGCGGTATCTGATATAATGGACGAAAGATATCGAGAAAAAGCACTTGGTGTAATAAATGGAAACATTGAAGAAGCACTCTCAAACATAAATAAAACAAGAGATCTACCAATTTACTATACCAATGGCACACATATCCCACCCAGTGCAGATGTTTCACTCATCGAAAGAATCAATTATGAACATGTATTCTTCCCGATCGTTGACGGTGGAAATATTATGCATATATGGATGGGCGAATCTACACCTGATGTAGACGGACTCCAGGAACTTGCAATGCATATTTGTAAAAATACCCAAACTGGATATTTCGCATTCACTAAAGATATGACAGTATGTATGGAAGATGGATACCTTGCTTCGGGAATACAGGAAAATTGTCCGAAATGCAATTCAACCGATGTCGAACACTTATCCAGAATAACTGGATATATACAACCAGTTTCAGGATGGAATGCAGGGAAACAACAAGAACTCAAGGACAGAATGCGATATCAAACCAGTAACATATTGTGAGCAAACAAAATGCTCACAAATCTATCATTTTTAGGAGTACTCAAATGAGAGAAATACAAAAACTCTTCCACCCATGTGGACACTATGTATACACACCATATAAACAAACAATCAATCAGAACGGAACAACAATCACAGTCTCACCGTCAAACACACATCTTAATCTATTTTTTAAAAACCAGTATCATGAAATCGGACTTGAATACGATATAACATCTAAAGATGAATGGATCCCAATTTTATATGAAATTAATAATATACCCAAATATATAATATCAAATAAAAACAAAAACGAATTCAAGCAATATGAAAAAATCGTAAAACAAATCTTAAAATCGATTCCTCAACAAAAAAGATGTTTTGCAGATGATTCTTTTCTGATATTCAATATAAACAACAGAGCCAGAAAAAATCCCAGACCATTACTGACATAATCAACCACAATATTTATATTATATTTGTGCAATTATAATATTTTATGAATATAATAAACAAACATCTCAACAGCGGTACCCGAATTGGTATAACTATCGCTGTAATTCAATTTATTTTTGGTATATTGCTACATATATTAACAGAATGGCAACCAAGTATTCCCAGTTCTTACTTATTTTCAATTGGATTATTTATCAATGTTATAATATCAGCATATATTATATTTAACTTCATTAATTACCACAATATTTTTGAAAACAAAAAATTTGGCAATTTCGCTTTCTCGTGTTTTATTACGTATATATTTACGATCCTATGTATATGTATATTTATCAACGCCTGTTATTTAATGAGATTTCCATGCGATAATATTGTTATTTCAATGATCCAACTACCTCCACATTACATCAACACGACAAACATTCCCATGATGTGAACAAATTCCCAAAGGAATACAAAAAATCAATGTTTTGTTTCCATACATATCATGTATTTTAATAACAAACAATATATATTTATTAGAATATATATTATGGTTGGAGGTATTTAAGATATGATATCTAATACTAAAAAGAGCGTAGCACAGCACATGAACAACCGTTTCAATGACATCTACAATAGAAAGATGTCAATTGATGTGATTTGCCAGATTACTGGTAAAGAAAACGGTAATCATAAAGATCTTTCAAGCTATTTGCTTGAATGTCTTCTTAGTGGAAAAGAGATAAACATTCCTACCAAAAAAGTGTCTATGTATCCTGTTAATCAGGATAAATTGACCACTACTGGAAGAACAATCTTTGATGACGGATGTTTCATTGGAGCACTTCCCAATGATGTTATAATTGATCTGTACAAAGCAATCGATAGTCTTCTGTACAGTGAAAATGAAAGAACCCAAAAACTTGGTTCATTCGCAACATCCCCATCGTTCAGAGGATTCGCCTCTGAGGACGAAGATCCAATAAAAGATAAAGTATTGGATAAAATCATCCACAGAGATGAATTCGAAGCATCAATTCGTCATGAAAATGACGATCCAAATGGTGCAATAGAATTTCAAGGAAACGATTTCGGGATCCTCGGAGAGGTCATTGCGACCATCAAAGAGGATGATCTTACCAATTTTGGTAAAGGGAAAAGTAGTGCCGAAAACAGGTACATTACTGATCCCGAGACACGAATTCGTCTAATGAAGTTCCAGTGGGAAATATTGAAATGTCCCGAAACCAAGAAATTATTGGGTTTCAACATTTCCAAGAATCCAAGGAATGATGAATGCAATGTATGTTCAATCTGCACACAGTGTAGAAATGAGCTACACAGAAAAGATTCTGCCATCAATACCCAGAATCTTGTAACAAACGCAAACATCATGAATGGTCCAATGGACGATTCTGATATTGCAAAAAAGGAAGCCAGAATACAACTGGACAACCCTAACATATTTGTTAGAGTTGTTCACAAGCATGCAGTAGATGCATATGTTGAATCTGTTCAAAGAGGAAACCCCTCTTTCAGAGTTAATATAAAGGATGCAGCTGCAGAAAAGGAGATGTACAAACAAAACATTGACGACATGTCCAGTGTCGCCCCAAGCGATGTATGGAGTTTTGTTGACAGTGTTTTAGACAGTCTTCCTGGTGAAAACATTGAAGACTGCACTCGTGCATGCCTCAATGTATTCGAACTTGTTTACAAGAAAAGAACGGGAAAATACCCCGAGCAAAAAGTATTGAAACGCGAATCAAAGCGTATCAATAAAGTTCTGGGAAACGTTCATGAATTCATGGGATTCCACCCGAACCCTGAAATTCGTGATTTGTCATGGAGAATCCAATTCGGTAGGTAATGATAGATATCATTACATACTACAGGTATGGTGATTAGCATATCCCCATACCATCTATTTTCTATTACATGCTAAAAAAAGATAATATAATTTCGATTTTAAAAAACTATAAATATGATATAACACATATAGTAATGTCCAAGTTGTAGGAAACAAAATACAAAATTCCATACAACTTGTGTATATAGTACTTAAATTCAAGTACATCAGGGTGAAACGTTACATCCCGTGAGTAATCCTCATAAAATACGTTTGATAACACCAAACATAATAACGTAAACATAATACCTAAAAAATATCCAAGAGGTATAAAATGACAGCAACAGAAATTTCAAAAGCAGTCGATGACATAACCAATGCCTTCAAAGACAAAGGTATCAACGTCGACAAAGAACGTATCGAAACACTGTTAAACCAGTACGTCAATGACTTCAAAATCCCCATCGGTAGTGCTTTGGCACCCGTAAGAAAAAAGATTGCATCCGAACTCAGTGTAGATGTACCTGGTAAATCCAGAGATACCATCACTGCTAAAGTAGATGAAATCAAGGATTATCCACAGGGTACATGGATGAACATTCCACAGGCAAAAATCACAAAGACCTTCGGGCAAACCAAATCCATTAAAGAACGTGGACTCATTGCAAACGAATACGACAAGGTATTTTTCCTTGTTAACGACAAAGCAACAGATGTACCAGAAACCCTTGAAGAAGGCAAGGTGTATCAATTTGATAACGTCGTAACAAACGTATTCAATGGAGACATACAGATCCATGTCAATAAGAACAGTTCAGTAAAAGAACTCCCCGATGTTGACATTGAAACCGATAAACCAATTTCAATTACAGGCGTTGTACAGAATGTACAGAAAGGTACTGGATATGTAAAAAGGTGCGGTGAATGTAACAAGGTTCTCCAGAAAGGTGAATGTCCAAATCACGGAAAAGTGGATAAGGATAATACAAAAGAAGATGTTCGTACACTCTTTGTATTCGATGACGGAAAGAAGACATACAATGTCTATATGAATGCTGAACTCACAGAAAAAGCAACTGGTGTTTCAGTTGAAAAAGCACTGGACATCATCATGGATTCTCTCCAGCCAGAAGATGTCACCGATCTCATCACAGAAAAGATGAACCTTCGTTATGGTACTATTACAGTACGTAACGGTGGACGGTATTACATTACAGATGAAGTGGATCTGAGGTGATAACATGGCACCAAGATATTCAAAAGAACCAGCAATCAGAATGTTCCCAATCGAACTCAAAGAAACACATAAAGAAACATCTCAGTCCAATGGTGGACAGTACGAGATCAAATATATACTTCCACCAACTGGCAGCAAGGTCAACAGAGTACTCATTGCAGGTCCCGTAACTGCCATCGATAAGATGGATTCAAACAGGGAAGGATACAGAATGAGGATTTCAGGTATAACTGAATCAACTGGTTCAGTACCAATAACAGCAATGGAAGAATTCCAACCTGACGCATATGAAGCAATCAGCAAAATCGAAGCACCTGCATTCGTTGTTGCTATCGCCAAGCCATCCTTGTTCCAGCCACAGGACGCCGAGGAACCTCTTGTAACTCTCCGTGCAGAAAGTGTTCGGGTACTCGATGATTTAAAGAGCCTCAAATGGTTCATCCAGGAAACTGCCAAGGCAACTACTGAACGTCTCGATGAAAATGAGGTCGATCCAGACGTCAAAAAGAGATATGAAGATATTGTAGCAGACGTACTGGAAGAAATTGGAGACGAGTAATTTCGTCTCTTTTTTCTTTGTTATACTTCTTTTTTTCTGAATCAATACAAATATTCCAAACTTTTGATTAGATTACAAAAAATCAAAATACAAGGAATATTTCATTATGTATACAACACAACCCATATACAAATGTCCACTTGATAGTTTTGCACCATATCCACATATCGAATATTCCATTAACACGAATAATATATTCCAGGAATATCGACATAAAAAACAAAAATGGAAAACAGAAGTCAAAAAAGCCATTTGCGAAGGAAAGATAACACCCGAAAAAGCAATCGAACTTGGTTTAAATACAAATGAAAAATACATAACCTTACCAGATACATTATACCACGTAACAACAAACACATCACAGGTTATCAAGGAAGGTCTTAAAACCAGAGATGAACTAAACATGCAAAATGGACACGGACTTGGTGGTGGTGATTCAGATACCATCAGTTTCACAGAATCCATAAATACAGCAAATCATATCAAAAATGCACTCCTCGAAGCAAGATTAATAGCAAGAGAAGAATTTACAGCAGAAGACATGATAGAGCACGCAAAAACAGGAACAAATGCAAATGAACCATTCCTGGACAACATAATGAAATACTACTATCATAACGATGAATACCGAAAATCAGTATCAATAGAACAATTTCTCCATAACCTCGTATACTATGAAATTGAACGCTGTTTCATACACCGATCCAAAAACGAAATGAAAGGATGGGAACCAATTGAAGAAAAATCCAAAACCATCAATGGTGAAAAAAGATACCTGAAATTCAGAAGAAAATACAGTAAAAAAGAACGAATTGAAAAAACATTTGATCTGTATAAAATATTCTCTGCATATAGAGAACACGCAGGCGGACCAATGGATCCCGTGTTTTTCCTGAGTAATATTCATTCATTTAAACACAAGTCTATAGACGATATAAAAATACTACAATACAAACCAATACCAAATGGAAAAGGTTTTCAAATGAATGCACTCGGTGAATGGAGAATAAATTCTGGAAAAGCAGTTAAATTAACTAAAATACAATAACAAAGTCACATTCACTGTCTTCCCTGCAGCCTTCGGCTACAGAGAAAAAATCTCATGAGGTAATCAGATGAAATTAATCGAAAGAGTAAACACTCCAACATGGACAAAAAAATCTAATCGTTATCAAACACATTCAACACTTTCAGAAATATACCAGGTGAATTCAACAACGAAACACCATAATAGAAGCAAAAATCACTCAAAAACAAATAAGAGATAATAATTTATAGCAAAACTTAAATAATTTGTTCATTATTTTTTCCACACATCAAATGTGCCACTTTAGTCAAGATGGACAACGACGAGAGACTTAAGATCTCTTCTGGTAGCAGTTCGCAGGTTCGAATCCTGCAAGTGGCATCAAAATTTTAAAATGGATGGGAATGAAACACAAAAAATCATTCCCATTCGTAACAATCAGAAAAACTTTTCAATAATTGTTTGTTCTAATTCCCGCTGATTCTGAGCAGCAAGAATAAAATCACATTCCTCGGAATCACAGTAAAAACCATCGGTTCGATTGGTTTCAACTATTACTTCCTCATCAACCACTGGGAATTCCATAAATTTTGAAATTTCCAGCTCATTCTCAACGATCTTTACAAGAGGACATCCATCAAGTCCTCTAACTGATATTGTAGTTGTATTCATATATTCAATACCTCCACAAGATAATATATATCTATTATTATATATTTTCTTTTATTCCAAACAACATAACAGACAACTATTTATCGACGAATATACAATACAAAAATACGAGGAATATAAATGCGTACTAAACTAATAACAACGTCAAACCCCAAACAATCACAAATAGATGTTCTAAGAACACTAATGAAAAACAACTGGGAAAACACATACACAACCATTCACCTACTTGCCCCCCTCGACAACATCAATACAAAATCCCCAGATATAAAAATAAAAGAATTACTTCACGAATTCGGTGAACTGGATAAAGATTATCTAAAAAACAACATTGTAAATCTACGCACTGGATCCAGAAGACATGTAGGTACAGTATGGGAAAATGAAAAACACATAAAAAACAAATCCTATCAACCAAATCTAGTCCTGTACAAAATTGAAAAACTAAACGAAACAGATATTGTACTATACCTCATATTCAGAAAAATGGATGTATACAATGAGTACTGTCATGAACTCGAAAGTATCACTTCATATATACAATCCATGATCAATAAACAACACAAAAATAATACAATTACTGAATGTATCACAACCATTTATGATGCATATATTGAACCAGTAGATCAGGAAAACGCAATCAATACCATAAACAAGCAAAAACAATCTATAGATGATAAATGTTTGAATACGAAAAAGATCATACACCCGTGTGTTGTTGATGGGAAAAATATTGCATCGGGATGGGCAGACGCTCTTAAGTTTATAAGATCCGAAGGAATTATACATAATCCTGATTACAATATAAGTACACGGCGTATACATTTGACCTTACGTATTGATGATGTATACAATAACCAGGTACATGAAATGAATCCATTGGGCGATATGGCAATGGAAAAATACAAAGATGAAATGACCAGGGAATATGCACAATGGTATACTTCACTTGATGTAAATGATAAACGTAAATTTGATTATTGTTATGCAGCACAATTATTCAAGTTTGGTAAAAGGGATTATGATACATTAACAGACAATGCATGCAATCTTACAAAAGACTCAGATGAAAGTGTAGGTGTACTCTGGGATAACGATATACATGTCGATAAATATGAAGATCAGCCATGTTGGGTTGCATATAAACTCAAATTATTAGACAATAATAACGTAAGAGTATACGTAACGTATAGATCATGGGATATATATGGTGGATTACCAGCAAACATTCCCGCAATCGTTGATGGAATCCAGAAAGTGTTTGATGATAATTCCTTGAACTATAGAATATCAGAATTCATTGCAACTGGTTTTGATGCACATTATTACCAAACAGACGAAGACAGAGTAAAAGAATTAACTAGCAAATATCGTAAATGCCCCATATGTAAAGAATATAAAAATATAAGCACAATGATGCCCTCAACAAAAGGGTATACGTGTATAAATTGCCTAAAAGGATAATCAAACATGCTTATACACCCAGTAAGTGATTTCCACCTGGATTTCCACAACATTTCCTTTTTTGAGGATTACATCAATAATATCCCAAAAAAGGTTGATACACTGATAATGGCTGGAGATATCAGTAATATGAATCAAATCGATTCAAATATCAAAATGGCATGTGAGGAATTCAATGATGTAATCATGGTAGCAGGTAACCATGAATATTACAACTCAAATTTGGATTACGTCAATGATCATCTTAGATACATATCTCAAAATATAACAAACTTCCATTTCCTAAACAGGAATAAAATAACAATAAATGACCAATCATTTATTGGATGTACTCTATGGTTCAATGATGTACCAGAAAATTATTCATATAATCATTATCTAAACGATTTCCACCTGATCCAAGAGTTTGATGAATGGGTATATATTGAGAACAACAAAAACAATCAATACCTAAAAGAAAATACAACACAGGATGATATCGTAATTACTCATCATGCACCATCATTTAAAAGTGTACATGAAAGATTCAAAGGATCACCGCTTAATCACTTCTTTGTATCAAAAGAAGGTGAAGATATCATTAAAGAAAACAATCCAAAAATATGGATACATGGACATATGCATGATCCACTCGACTACATGATAAAAAATACGCACGTAATAGCCAATCCAATTGGGTATCCATTTGAAGGTAAAGATAGAACAAATATAGCAAGTAAGAAAATTATAAAAATATAATTATAAATATTTCCATACCTATATTGTATATAAAAACATTTAAATAATATCGTTGCTATTCAATAGCAAGCAGGATTGATGTAGCGGTAGCATAAGTGGTTTCCAACCATTTTGCGAGGGTTCGATTCCCTTATCTTGCATAAGTCCCGTAGTGTAGTGGTCAATCATTTCGGCCTTTGGAGCCGAAGACTTCGGTTCGAATCCGAACGGGACTACCATACCATAATGCTTTGGTAACTCAGTTGGTAGAGTGTCTGGCTGTTAACCAGAATGTCGTAGGTTCGAACCCTGCCCAAAGCGTTCACTTCAATGTGGCAGTGTGACAGAGTGGACAATTGTGCTCGGCTTGAGACCGAGAGGGTATCATTCGCCCACGCAGGTTCGAATCCTGCCACTGTCGTATGTTTCGGGTGCTGCTGATCCAAACCACGGATCATAGAACCATAAACCACCACCAATACCACTTCTATATCAGCACCCGAAACAACATCTATTCATTTTCATCATGGATCCATAGTCTAGCCAGGATATAACATCAGGCTTCGAACCTGAAGACCGAGGGTTCAAATCCCCCTGGATCCACTAAAATACAAAGGGATAATATGCAATTCCAAACACCAGATTGGGTATGTGACATAATGGTAAACCAATGCACATGTAATCCGAAAACAATTCTTGAGCCTACTCCAGGAGAAGGTAATCTGGTAAATGCATTGAAAAAACAGTTCCCAGATGCAAAGATAACAGCACCAAATAACTATTTTGAACTCCCATTTCAAAGATTTGATGCAGTTGTAACAAATCCGCCTTTTAGTCCTATGAAAACAGGTTATCAAATGCTGGAAGGAATGTTTTATCGATCAGATAACATTATTGCTCTAATGCCATGGATGTCATTGATAAATTCAGAAAAACGATACCAATTATACCAGAAAAATGGACTAAAACAAGTAATTCATCTACCACGTAAAGCATTTCCCGCATCACGGGTACAATGTTGCATCCTTGTTTTTGAAAAAGGGTATGATGGAAATATACGACTTCAATTCATATAATAACCTATGTACCAAACTTCAAATCATAGACAATACTAATTAATGGTGAACAGGTCAACTACCCCTCCCTAATTAACGTGTCTTTGACACGGTAATTTGAGGAAGTGGCTTGTGATTATTCACAAGTTACTGGTTGACCAGATCACTGAGAAAACGGGTGATATAAGAAAAACTCA
>Ga0182239_1000604_pt1 | contig 12968 bp, 15 predicted proteins | sample hydfrate6_PW_210_FD_132456 | JGI IMG/M metagenome (GOLD analysis project Ga0182239, IMG submission 132456) | Subsurface microbial communities from deep shales in Texas, USA - hydraulic fracturing test 6_PW_210 | ecosystem: Environmental > Aquatic > Deep subsurface > Shale gas/oil reservoir >...
CTTGGTAATCATCCGCCCCTTTTTGACCAGGACTTCGCCGGTTTCCGGGTTGACAATATCTTCGCCCGGCCGCTCGCCTTTGAGGATATCCGGGTTGAGATCCCGGACAAAACTGTCTCCCTTTACATAAATTCTTTCGGTATTGTAAAAATAAGAAAGGATATCGTCATCACTGTAGCCCAGCGCCTTGAACAAAAGCGTTACCGGGAATTTCCGGCGCCGGTCAATGCGCACGTGTACAATGTCCTTGGGATCGATTTCCATATCAATCCAGGATCCCCGCACAGGAATGATCCGGGCGGTATAAATGATACGGCCGCTGGAATGGGTCTTGCCCTTGTCATGGTCGAAAAACACTCCCGAGGAGCGGTGCAGCTGGCTGACCACCGAGCGTTCCGTACCGTTGATGATAAACGTGCCGCGTTCGGTCATCAACGGAATGGTGCCGAAATAAATCTCCTGCTCCTTGATATCGCGGATGTTGGACACCCCGGTTGTCTTGTCCGTATCGTAGACCACCAGCCGAACCCGGATACGCACGGAAATTTCATGGGTCATGCCCCGGTTGATACATTCATTGACCGAGTGCTTGACCTCACCGAAATGGTACGAAACGAATTCAAGCGAGGCGGTGCCGGTGAAATCCTTGATGGGAAACACCGAGTTAAACACTGCCTGCAGGCCGATATCCCGGCGCTCCTCAGGCGAAACCCCAATCTGCAGGAACCTTTCATAGGATTCCCGCTGAATCCCGATTAAATCCGGGATATCGACAATGGATTGGATTCGACCGAAATTTTTCCGGAATCGTTTATATTTCGGCGGATTTCCTGTCATTTCGTCTCCAATATATGATATTCAATTCAGCTTGCGAAAAACGGCAGCCGGAGGCATTCCGGCGCCGCATTTTCGCAATTTCAATAAAACCGCAGATACCGCGATATCCGCAATTACAGCGGCACCCGGAGCACTGGTGCAATGCTCCGGGAAGCACATCTACTTGATTTCCACGCTTGCCCCGGCTTCCTCGAGCTGGGTCTTCATCTTCTCGGCTTCTTCCTTGACCACGCCTTCCTTTACGGGCTTGGGCGCTTCTTCGACCAGGGCCTTGGCTTCCTTGAGCCCCAGCCCGGTAATGGCCCGGACCTCCTTGATGACCTGGATCTTCTTGTCACCCGCGGAGTTGAGCACCACGTCAAACTCGGTCTTTTCCTCGGCCGGGGCGGCTTCCTCGCCTCCGCCCGCCGGGGCTGCGGCCGCGGCCACAGGAGCGGCCGCGGATACGCCGAATTTCTCTTCGAGCTCCTTGACCAGCTCGGAGAGCTCAAGTACCGACATATTTGCAATGAATTCGATTACATCTTCTTTTGTCACGTCTGCCATTTTCTATATCCTCCAAATGTATTTCAAACGATAAAGTTTTTCAGGTGATTATTAATATGAAATGCGGCCGCCAAGCCCTATGCGGCCTCTTTCTGGTCCTTGATGGCCTGCAGCGCATAAAGCAGGCGCTCGGGCACATTGGCAAGCGCGCGGACCAGGCCTCCGGGCACGGCATTCATGGTGCCCAGCACCTGCCCGAGAAGCACTTCGCGCGAAGGCAGTTCCGAAATCCGCTTTATGGCGTCGACATCCAGGGCTGAGCCGCCCATGACGCCGGCCTTGATCTCCAGTTTGGCATTGTCCTTGGCAAACCCGCAAAGCGCCTTTGCCGGAACAACCGGATCCTCGTAACTCATGGCCACCGCGCTGGGGCCTTCGAAATGCTCCCGGATGAGCTCGACGTCGGTTTCCTTGGCGGCCCGGGTCAGCAGGGTGTTTTTCACCACCTGGAATTCCACGCCCGCATCCCTGAGCTTGGTGCGCAGCTCGTTGATTTTCGGGACATTGAGCCCCTTGTAATCAACCAGGATCAGGATCTTTTTTCTCCCGAACCTTTCGTGAAGCTCGGATACGAGCTCCTGTTTTTGCGAAATCGTTAACACTGAATCCACCTCCTTTCTGAATCTGTAAAAACCACGGGCCTCCACAGCATCAGAAAGCCTGCCTCGGTAGGCCGGAAAAAACAACTTTTCCGATTAAACACGCCTGATGGGGTGAACCTACGGTCTTTGACAGATAGAATGAAATTATCTGGGTATGAAACATATATTGCCGACCCGGGAGACATTCCCGGGCCCGGCTTCGGGTTGAGCCTGGAAATATAATATATGAATGCCTGAATAAAATTTCCCTTTACGCAGAATCCGAATATCTAAATCCGAAGTTCGCGCGGCAGCGTCCCGTGCGGGATGAACAAATTCGAAAACCAAATGGCAAAATAATCAAAATCCTTCTCGAAAAGATTCATCTTCAATGCCATCGGGCAATTTGAATCTTTGTCATGATCTCGCATTCCGCCGGATTTCGAATTTATGAACCGGAAAACCGGTGTCCCGGATCAAGTCCCGGTTACTTCAAAAGCTCCTTGACATGGGCGGGATCCGCCTTGAACCCAGGGCCCATTGTGGTTGAAACCGCAATGGAACGCAGATAGGTGCCTTTGCTGGCTGCAGGTTTCAGGCGCATCACCGTATCCATAAAGGCCCGGATGTTGTCCCTGAGCTTTTCGGTCCCAAAGGAGACCTTTCCCATGGGCGCGTGAACAATACCGGTCTTATCCACCCGGAATTCCACCTTGCCGGCCTTGACTTCCTGTACCGCCTTTGCCACGTCAAAGGTCACGGTGCCGGTTTTGGCATTGGGCATCAGGCCACGGGGGCCGAGAATCTTCCCGATTTTCCCGACAGAGCCCATCACATCCGGTGTGGCCACGGCTTTGTCAAAGTCAAACCAGCCGCCTTTAATCTTTTCGATGAGATCATCGTTGCCCACGTAATCGGCGCCCGCCTCCTGGGCCTCTTTTTCTTTTTCCCCCTTGGCAAATACCAGAACCTTGACCTCCTTGCCCAGGCCGTGGGGCAGCACCACCGAGCCGCGTACCATCTGATCGGCATGGCGGGGATCCACGCCCAGCCTGACGGCGATATCAACGGTTTCATCAAACCGGACATAGGAAGATTCCAGGGCCGCCTCAATGGCACTGGTAAAATCCAGACGCTCCTGTGCGTCGAATTTCGACTTTACCTCTATGTATTTTTTGCTCCGTTTACGCATTGTCTTCCCTTTACCTCTTTTTTCCCGTTAGACCACTTCAAGCCCCATGCTCCTGGCCGTACCCGCAATAATCCGGCAGGCACTCTCCATGTCCGGGGCATTTAAATCCGGCATCTTGGTCTTTGCGATCTCCTCGACCTGGTCCTGGGTTACCCGGCCGACTTTTTCCGCCTTGGGGCTGCCCGATCCCCGGGCAATGCCGGCGGCTTTCTTAAGCAGAACCGCTGCCGGCGGGGTTTTTGTGATAAATGTAAATGTCTTATCCTGGTATATGGTGATGACCACCGGCGTAATCATGCCCTCGTCATTTGCCGTACGCGCGTTAAACGCCTTGCAGAAATCCATGATATTGACCCCGTGCTGCCCCAGCGCGGGCCCGATGGGCGGCGAGGGATTGGCCTTTCCGGCCTGCACCTGAAGCTTTACCTGGGCTACGACTTTCTTCGCCATATCTCCAACTTCTCCTGTTTCTAATTTTTCGCGACCTGCACGAAATCAAGCTCAACCGGCGTGGACCGCCCGAAAATACTGACCAGCACCTTGAGTTTTCCCTTCTCCGGATTGACATCCTCCACGGTGCCGTTGAAATTGGTAAACGGCCCGTCAATCACGCGAACCTCGTCTCCGACTTCAAACAGGAACTTGGGCTGCGGCTTATTCTTGCCCGCCTCCATCCGGTTGAGAATCTGTTCGGCTTCCTCATCGGGTATCGGGGCGGGCCTTTCCCGCCCGCCCAGAAAGCCGGTCACTTTTGCCGTGTTTTTCACCAGATGCCATGTATCTTCATCCAGCTCCATTCTGACCATAATGTAGCCCGGATAAAATTTCCGGTTCGAGGTCTTGCGCTTTCCCTTGACAAGTTCCACCACCTGCTCGGTGGGCACGATCACCTCTCCGAATTTCTCCGGGTGCTCACACGCGGCGATGCGCTCCTCAAGGTTATTTTTCACCTTGTGCTCAAATCCGGAATACACATGGATGATGTACCAATTCATCGCCACGCCTTACCTCTCTTTCCTGCTATAGAATCAACTGCACCAGACTGGACAGCACAAAATCAACGGCGCCGAGAAAAATGGCAACAATAATAACAAAAACCAAGACCACCGCGGTGGTGCCAACGGTTTCCTTGCGCGAAGGCCAGGTCACCTTGCTCAGCTCCACCTTGACCTCGCGCAGAAACTGGATCCAGTCGCCGAAATACCGGTTCAGGAACCTCACGACCGCGGTCTGCTCCATTGCGCCGGCACCCGGGCCCGAAGCAGATCCGGATTTCTGTTTCTTTTGCTTCACCTCGAGCCCGGACCCCTGACCTGCAGTGGCATCAGAAAGGCTGGCGGAATTGCCGCCGGTGCCCCCGGCTTCCAAACCGTCGGTGCGCCGGGTTTTCTTCTTCTTTTCCCCCGGCTTTTTTTTCTGCATGCGCGCCATTTCGGCTCCTAAAATATCGAAAGCTCAAAGTCGGACTTCATTGCCTGGTATTTAATTGAAATCCCGACCTTTGAGCTTTCAGTTGATTTTTTGGCAGGCCAGGGAGGATTTGAACCCCCAACCACCGGATTTGGAGTCCGACGCTCTGCCGTTAGAGCTACTGGCCTGAATTGCTTCCGCATGGCCCCGATACACGTAAACTTACTTGGTTTCCCGGTGCACGGTATGTATGTGGCAGAACCGGCAGTATTTCTTAAATTCCAGCCTGTCGGGCTTGGTCCGCTTATTCTTGGTTGTTGAATAATTCCGCCGCTTGCACTCCGTGCACGCCAGTGTCACTTTGACTTTCACGTATCCGCTCCTGACTTGGTTCGGCTATTCGATGATTTCACTGACAACGCCGGCGCCGACCGTGCGGCCGCCTTCACGCACGGCAAACCGCAGGCCTTCTTCCATGGCAATCGAGCTGATGAGTTCTGCGGTAATCGTCACGTTATCGCCGGGCATCACCATCTCCACGCCCTCGGGAAGCGTGCACACGCCGGTGACGTCCGTGGTGCGGAAATAAAACTGCGGCCGATAACCCGAGAAAAACGGCGTATGCCGACCACCTTCATCCTTGCTCAGCACGTAGACCTCGGCCTTGAACCGGGTATGCGGCGTAATCGTTCCAGGTGCCGCAACCACCTGCCCGCGCTCGACATCGTCGCGCTTGGTGCCCCGCAAAAGCAGGCCCACGTTGTCCCCGGCACGGCCCTCGTCAAGCAGCTTGCGGAACATCTCCACGCCCGTACACGTGGTGTTGATCGTCGGCCGCATCCCGACGATCTCGATCTTGTCGTTGACCTTGATCACCCCGCGCTCCACGCGGCCCGTGACAACCGTGCCCCGACCGGAAATCGAAAATACGTCCTCCACGGGCATCAAAAACGGCTTGTCCACGTCGCGCTGGGGCTCGGGAATATAGGCGTCAGTTGCCTCCAGCAGCTCCCAGATCGGCTTGACCTCCTCGCTGTCCGAATCGTCGCTTTCCAGGGCCTGAAGCGCACTGCCGCGAATGATCGGGGTATTTTCCCAGTCAAAATCGTAATTGCTCAAAAGCTCGCGAAGCTCGAGCTCCACCAGCTCGATTAATTCCTCGTCATCGACCATGTCGCACTTGTTTAAAAACACAACAATCTGGGGAACGCCGACCTGGCGCGCCAGCAAAATATGCTCCCGGGTCTGGGGCATCGGACCGTCGTCTGCGCCCACCACCAGGATCGCACCATCCATCTGCGCCGCACCCGTGATCATGTTCTTGATATAGTCCGCATGGCCAGGACAATCCACGTGCGCATAATGCCGGTTTTCGGTCTGGTACTCCACGTGCGCCGTGGAAATCGTAATCCCGCGGGCCTTTTCCTCGGGCGCCTTGTCAATCTTGTCAAACGGAATGAACTCCGCCCAGCCCTTCAGTCCGCAGTGCTTGGTGATCGCCGCGGTCAGCGTCGTCTTGCCATGGTCGATATGACCGATCGTTCCCACGTTCACATGCGGCTTTGTACGCTCAAACTTCTGCTTTGCCATCTTACATCCTCCCCATGGTTTTATAGCATCCCATTGATCTTTTTATATACCGAGGCTTTTATGATCGAGACGGATTACAGTTTTGCATGCTGCACGATCCGACCCGGGCTGACGCAAAGAAACGAGAACCGGTCATCACCAGTGGAGCCCACGACCGGATTTGAACCGGTGGACCTCTTCCTTACCAAGGAAGCGCTCTACCGACTGAGCTACGTGGGCTTACAAACTGCTTCGCCGCCAACTGGTATTGGAGCGGGAGACGAGAATCGAACTCGCGACATTCAGCTTGGAAGGCTGAAGCTCTGCCAACTGAGCTACTCCCGCCGAACCACACAATCTCGTGAATCTGCAGCCATCTATCCCTGCCATTGCCTGGGGCGGTCCCCTGCATCAACCGCCTTTTTTGCGAAATGGTGGTGGGGGGAGGATTCGAACCTCCGAAGGCTACGCCGGCAGATTTACAGTCTGCTCCCTTTGGCCGCTCGGGAACCCCACCGTTATTTTATTCATTTCTGGAGCCAGCGGAGGGACTCGAACCCCCGGCCAACTGATTACAAATCAGTAGCTCTGCCAACTGAGCTACGCTGGCCGATACGCGCAAAAAATCAGGCATCGCCAATATTACGCCAGCATCCCGCAAACCGCCGCCGGGCATCCTGCCCCTCTACCAGATTTTAATTGCCAATGCAATTCATTTGCGGCAGATTTTCAACAAAAACATCCCGGGCAACTGCAAGCCGGGCCCCGGCCGTGCTTTGTGTTTAACCTTGATTATTTATAATTTTTGTAAAGCTTTGTCAAGTAACAAATATACATATTTATTGCAAGAAAAAAATACCGGGCGACTGCTCGCGCTTAAGAGGCCACAGGGATTCATCTTGACAACAGGATCATACAGGTGGTATCGTATTATTTCTGTGCGTAGTTTAATTGCCTGAAATTACATGGAATATCGCCCGATGCAATCCGTTTTTAAAAATTATATATATAAGGCTGGTAACTTCAAACATGAGATCAATTCCCCTTTGCGTCAAAATAAACTTTTCCCCCAAATTTCCCATTGCGGTCTTATTTTTTTTCAGCATCCTTTTTATAGGCGGCTGTGCAAGCCTGAACGGGTGGCTGAATAACAACGCCGCCAGCGGGCAGAACAAAACGGATTCAGAACAGAAATCCGCATCCGCGGAAGATTCTTCCATAAATTCCCCGGAAATCCGATTTCTTCCCATCATGCCCCTAAACGGCAAAACCGAGAGCCCGGACAAACACGGGCCCGGCCCGGAAACCCGGGACAAATCCGCCTCTGCGGCGGACCCGGAAAGCGGTTCTAAAATGGGCGTCCACACCCCCCCGCAGAACAATGGCATCCAGTCCCGCTTTGACAAATCCCTGGAATTTTACCAGGCATCCCAGGACTACTGGCAGCAGGGCGAACTGGAAAACGCGCTGGATGCGCTGGACAAGGCCTACGCGATGATCGTCAACACCGATACCAAAGACGCCCCGAAATACAGCCAGCAAAAAGACGACCTCCGCTACATGATTTCCAAGCGGATCCTTGAAATTTACACCTCCCGGTATACCACGGTCAAAGGCAATCATAACGCCATCCAGCTCGTTATGAACGAGCATGTCAAGGAAGAGATCAAGCGCTACACCACGGGCCCGGCCCGCAGATTCTTTATCGACTCCTACCGCCGTTCAGGCAGATATCGCCCCTATATCGTAAAAAAACTTGAAGAAGCCGGGATTCCGGAGGAACTTTCCTGGCTGCCGCTGGTGGAAAGCGGGTTTAAGACCAAGGCGCTTTCCAGCGCCAGGGCCCTGGGCATGTGGCAGTTTATCGCCTCCACCGGATACAAGTTCGGGCTGAAACGGGATCGCTATATTGACGAGCGGCTCGACCCGTATAAATCCACTCAGGCGGCCATCGACTATTTAAAGGAGCTGCATGAAATCTTCGGGGACTGGAAAACCGCCCTGGCCGCATACAATTGCGGCGCCGGCCGGGTACTCCACGTGATTCGCGACCAGAACATCAATTACCTGGACGACTTCTGGGACCTGTATCAACGGCTGCCCCTGGAGACCGCGCGCTACGTGCCCAAGTTCCTCGCCACACTGCATATCGTCAACAACATGGAAAAATATGGCATGGGCGATGTTCAGGTGGATCCGCCCATTGAATTTGAAACCGTGAAAATCGAAAAGCAGGCCTCGCTCAAGGATATCGCCAAGGCCATTGACACCACCGAGGAAAAACTCATGGAACTCAATCCGGAACTGCGCTACAAGGTGCTGCCGGATGAAACCTACAAACTCAACGTGCCGCCGGAAAAAAAGGAAACGCTTCTGGCCAGAATTGACCAGATCGAGGAATACTATCAAAGTCCGAACAACATCACCCAGCACCGGGTCCGACCCGGAGAGACGCTCTCCACCATTGCACAGCGATACAATACCACGGTCAAGAAAATCTGCTGGTATAACAATATCTACCGGAAGGACTACATCGTCGCCGGCCAGCGCCTGAAAATTCCCCAAGCCGGTGCCTACGCCGCACGCGGCAAGGCAGAGGAGCCCCCCCGGGTCATAAATTACCGGGTCAAACGCGGCGATTCCCTCTGGGTGCTGGCCAAGCGCTACAACACCACCACCAGGAAAATCCAGGAGATCAATAACCTGAACGCCGTGAACCTCCATATCGGCCAGAAACTCAAAATCCCGGCCGGAAAGCGCGCAGACCTGGATATATACCGCGTCAAAAAGGGGGATTCCCCCTATACCATCGCCAAGCGGCATGACATGAACGTCAACCGCCTGCTGCGCATCAACCAGCTCAGCAAGAACGCCCGGATTTATCCGGGCCAGACCCTTTACGTGGAGTAACAGAAGAGGCCCGGCCCTGAAATCGCCCGGATCTGCAGCCATATGAGAGGTTTGCACTTTCTTGCCATACTCGTCATTGTAACGGCAGTTGACCTGCTGGTGCCCTATTTTTTCATCGGCGGCATTGCCTCGCTTGCGGCCAGCTACCTGTTCTGGACCGTGCTGACGCTTGCCGTCATCATTTTCGCAGTTGTTTATACCAGCCAGTGGGGGAGGCGATCTTGAAGCCGCTGTATGTCTGGATCGCCATGATCGGCTGGACCGCCATCGCCCTGTGGATCGCCGCGGCCGCCCGCCGGAAGATGCGGCCCGGAGCCAGCGAGTTTTTCATCGGCGGCCGGCGGATGGCCGGTTTTATCTCGGGCATGACCTATGCGGCAACCACCTACAGCGCATTCATGCTCGTGGGGCTGGTGGGCCTGACCTATCGCTCCGGGGTGGGCGCGCTGGGCTTTGAAATGACATACCTGATCTTCACCGTGCTGCTGCTGGTGACCTTCGGGCCGCGGTTCTGGATTGTCGGAAACTGGTATGGCCATATCACCCCGCCGGAACTGCTGGCCCACAGGTATCACAGCCAGTGGGTAGCCGTGATTGCGGCTGCCATTTCCTTTTTCATGCTCATCCCCTATGCATCCGCCCAGTTAATGGGCATGGGATTTCTGGTTGACGGCATCACCGGCGGACAGATCCCGTTTATGGTCGGCGTGCTCATCATGGCCGGCCTGTCCGGATTCAGCGCCCTGTATGCCGGGATGCGCTCGGTGGCCTGGACCGACGCCTTCCAGGCGGTCACCATGATGGTCACCTCGATCATTGCCCTGCTCTTTACAATCTATTACTTTTTCGGCTCACCTGCCATGTTTGCCGCCACTGCCGCGGAAAAGACCCCGGAGCTGCTCAAATTCACCTGGTCGCCAGCGCTGTTTATCGGCCTGACACTGCCCTGGGCCTTTTTTGCCCTGACCAACCCCCAGGTATCCCAGCGCATGTACATCCCGGACTCCATCGTGAGCCTGCGGCGCATGGTGATCTACTTTTCCGTGTTCGGATTTTTATACACGATCATCAGCACGCTGTTCGGCCTGGAGGCCGCCATCGTGATTCCCGGCCTGGAAAACCCGGACAAGGCCATGCCGCATTTGCTGGGCCGGGTGCCGGTTTCGCTGGGGGTCATCATTTTCGTGGGCATTTTCGCTGCAGCCACATCCACGCTGGGCTCGATCATTCTGACGCTGTCCTCCCTTTTTGCCCGGGACATTGCAAAACACTTCCACCCGGGAATCGAAGAAAGCACCGAGCGCTGGCTGGGCCGGATCGTGATCCTCTGCCTGCTGGCCGCATGCATCATATTTGCCTGGTTCCAGCCGGGGCTGATTACCGTGATCTCCAGCATGGCCTCGGGCGGCCTGCTGGTCATGGCCCCGGCCATTGTCGGGGCATTTTTCTGGCGCCGGGCAACCGCGGCCGGCGCCCTGATCTCCATGAGCCTCGGCGGGATTGTCACCGCAGTGATGTATCTGGCAAACATTTATCCCCTGGGCTGGTGGCCTTCTGTTTGGGGCGGTGCTTTCACCCTGATCCTGTTTGTGGGAGCTAGTTTGCTCACCGCCCCGCCCGATGATGCAGACCGGTTTATCGCGGCAGTGGAGCAGGAACTGGTGGAACGAGAATTCCGGATTAGGCGGAACGCAAAAAAGCACAGGTACACAGAAGCACAACCAAATAGGAGCCCCTGAATAAAAAATGCGGAAGTGATATATTCCACGAAAAAAGGGGCGCATGCATGCGCCCCTTTTTCGTGTCCGCTTCAGGCAGTTTTTAACGGGGTTCTTGGCTGCCGGCCGAACCCTCGATGCTGCACTGGGTAAAATCGATTTGCACGTTGCAGCTCGTGCACTTGTGCGGCCGGTCGAACTCGTCTGAAAAGATCTCGTTTTCCGCACCGCACTCCGGGCACCGGCACGTGAATGCGCTCAGATTTTTGAATTGCTGAAAGCCGGGACAATGCTGGGGGGTGCTGGAATTCTGTGGAGCCATATGCCTACCTCCTTGTATAATAATGGTTGTTAATTCATCCGTGCCTCGTATCCTAATATAATCACACCGGCCGGGTATCACAAAAATTTCCCCGCGGGCTTTGGCAACGCCCGCCCCGGCGCAGAAAACCGAAAACCCGCCGTTACATGGAAATCGATCCTTTGCGAAACCCGGTCTTGCCGATCAGGGAATTGATTAGCACCGGATTTTTCATCCGGGCGGCACTTTTGGCCTGCTCCAGCACGGTGTCTGCGGCAGACGGATCAGACAACAGAATCCCCTTTGCATCCAGGCCGTCTGCAACTTTGTGATAATTGTTGTACCGGAGCACAGTGGCCGTCTCGTCATGGAGGATTTCGACCTGCTCCCGGGCGATCTGGGTTCAGCCGGCATCGTTTCCCACCACTGCAATGACCGGTACCCGGTGCCGGACAGCAGCGCACCCCTGCCCCGTAAAGCCGTTGCAGGCGCCCCGCCGAACAGTACCAGGGGGGATTGCGCCATCTGGGCGGTCTCCCCGGCCACGGCAGCGCATTTCTCCGGCATGCCGGCCGCCAGCGCCGCCTCCATATCCGTTGGATCATACAGATTGAAAAACCGGCCGGCCAGTTTTTCCTGCAAATCAGCACACCTGCAGGTGCCGTGCTTTTCCACAAACATATCGTGCAGGCTTTTGGCAAGAATGCAGGACTTGATCTGCTTTTTCATGTTCCCGAATTCCTTTGACGGCCTGCCGAAAAAATACCCGATTGCCAGAACGCCCCCGGAAAGGGCGCCGCAGTGCCCGTTGCCGGTCAGCCCCACGCCGTCGGCAAGACCGGTGGCCGCCATGAATACCCCCTCGTCAATTTCCACCCCCAGGGCCTCGAATACGCCGGCCAGACAACACTGGGCACAGCCACCGCTTTCGAGTTCATGTCTTTTCGCGTAATCATGGGCTTTCTGCAGCGTGTCCACTCTTTTTCGCGCCATGGCGCCCGCTCCTTTCCATTCCGGGTCCGGATCATGCTTCCAGTTTTTCCAGGCAGGCCTTGATAAAGGCCGGCAGGTCTCCGGGGTTCCTGCTGCTGACCAGGTTGCCGTCCACCACCGCTTCCTGGTCCACGAATTGCGCTCCCGCGTTCTTGATATCCTGGATAATAGAAGTATAGCCCGTCAGCTTGCGCCCGCGCAGTGCATCTGCTGTAATCAGCAACTGCGGGGCATGACAGATGGCAAAAACCGGTTTGCCTGTTTCCATGAAAGCCTTTACAAAATCCACCGCTTTTTGATCCACCCGCAGTTTGTCCGGGGAAAACCCGCCCGGAATCAGCAAAGCGTCAAAATCCCCTTCTGATACCCCGGCAACCGCTTTTTCAATCCCCACCGCGGTTCCGCTTTTTTCCCGGTCACGGTTTTGCCCGCTTCCGGGCCCACGGTCACCACCGTATGCCCGGCTCTCCGGAAGGCTTCTGCGGGTTCGGTATATTCGGAATCCTCAAACCAGTCGGTTAATATGGCTGCAATTCTGCTCATTTGGCACCTCCTTGAATGGTTGACAGCGTTTCCGTAAAATCCGGAAAAACATTTTGCCTTAAAAAATAAGTCCGATTGCACCATCGAGCAATGCATCGGATCTTGCTTCCGCCGGACGATATCACAGCACACACGCTTCAAACACCCGGAATTGGTCCTTGCAAGCAGCCTGCAATTATGGCATGAAAACAATTTTATATCCGCACGCAAACTGTTCTGGCAAAATCACATCGGTTTGCGGTAAAATCGCGTCAAGACATGATCACTGCCCCCGTAGCTCAGTGGATAGAGCAATGGATTCCTAATCCATGTGCCGCAGGTTCGATCCCTGCCGGGGGCACCAGTTTTCAGAGGCCAAACTTTTCAAA
>Ga0182239_1000607_pt1 | contig 12936 bp, 5 predicted proteins | sample hydfrate6_PW_210_FD_132456 | JGI IMG/M metagenome (GOLD analysis project Ga0182239, IMG submission 132456) | Subsurface microbial communities from deep shales in Texas, USA - hydraulic fracturing test 6_PW_210 | ecosystem: Environmental > Aquatic > Deep subsurface > Shale gas/oil reservoir >...
AGATTCTCGCGCGGGATTCCCGGACCGTCATCCTGGAAAAGTGCGACAACCTCGTTTTCCTGAGTAAACAGGGAAATCTGCAGGTGTCCGCCCTCCGGCATGGCCTGAATGGCATTGAGCACGAGATTGAGAAAGGCCTGACGGAGCTGCCCCGCGTCGCCCTCAATCGCGGGAACCGGTTGCAGGTCAAGATCAATAATCACTGCATACTTCTGTGCCTGACGCGAGGTCAGTTGCACAATTCCCTCAATCAGCTCTGTAACCGAAAAGCGGCCGCGCTCGGCGGGCGCCGGACGGGCGAAGCGCAAAAAATTCTCCACCACCTGGTTCAGACGCTCCACTTCCTTGACCAGGATGCCCGCGAATTCATGGCGCCGGTCTGAGGGGGCGATCCCCTCCTTCAAAATCTCGGCGGTGCCGCGGATCGAGCCGAGGGGATTGCGGATCTCGTGGGCCATGCCGGCGGAGAGTGCCCCCAGGGCCGAAAGACGGTCGGCCCGGCGCAACTGCTCTTCGATATCGAGGATCAAGTCGGCCTGTTCGCGCAGCTGCGCGTTGCTCTGCTCGAGCTGCCTAGCCGTGAGTTGGGCGCGGTTTTTCTGCAGGCGCTCGCGCTGGGTGAGAAAACCGGTCACAAAGCCGATGACGTTGTAGAGCAGTATCTCAAGATACTGCTCGGGGCGCGAAGTCGGGTGGTGCCCCCACTGAAAGATCACGTGAGGCAAATAGAGAATCGTCACCGAAATGGCGACCGCCATCCCGCCGCGCAGCATGAACCACAAGCCGCCGAAGACGATAGGCAGGTAGTAGAGGCGGCGGTAGATGCCGTGAAACGCCTCCATATTTGTAGCCGTCGTATAATGCAGCAGCGTAATGCCCAGCACTAAGCCTGCCAGCACGGCAAGGCGAAATTTGTCCTGGCGAGAGATAGTCATTTTCAGGTCTAGTGCCCTCAATAGAGAAAAATTTTTCTGCCATCTAGTGGCAATGCCGCCACCTCTTGCAGATAACAGGAATGAACGCTTAACGCATTCGTTGCGCAGTGATGCTGATCTCCAGCCTTATCTGCCGGCCAGGGCGCAAAGGCTATGCCATTAAAGGGGAGGAGGTTAAGCCCCGGAAACTGTAGCACAGTTCCCGGGCAGGCCGGCTGGCGGTGTCGGCCTGTGGTTGAATCAGAACGCGAGCCGCAAGCCGGCCAGGATGAACAGCTGCTCGGTGTCCTCTCCATCGGCTTCGGCGATGTTGTCGGTTTCGCCAAGCAGGGACTGGTAGCGCACACCAATATAGGGTGCGAACTCGCGCTGGATCTCATAACGCAGACGCAGGTCCAGGGCGACATCGGTCATGCCCGCACCGAGGCTACGTTCGGCGATATCCTGGAAGGCAAATCCCATTTGGCCCCGCGGCTGAAGCACGAGGCGCTGGGTGATCCGCAGGTCGTACTCCGCTTCGATTTCGAGGGTGACGTCACCGTCCTCGGAGATGTAGAGTGAATTGTCCAATTCGAACTTGTAGGGGGCCACACCCTGCAGGGCGATCACGCCGGACCAGCGATCCTCGTAGTCGTCCTGGTTCCATGCGTTGGCGTATTGTACCCCGGCCTGAGCGTACCAGAACGGCGTGATCAGGCGGGAATAGAGCAGGTCGGTTTCCGTTTCCCCTTCATTCGGGCCTTCAAAGATCGCCTCGCCTTCATTTTTCCACCAGAATTTGTTGAAGTCCCCGCCGATCCAGCCCTGGGCCTCCCAGCCGAGGTGATCGGGCGCTGCGTTATCGGTTGCGCCGCGATACTCAACTTGATCTATGAGGGTGAAGGCATAGAGCTTGTCATAGGGGATCGGAGCAGGGAAGTCAGCGGGTGGGGGTGACTCGGAAAATTCGAAGACTTCGTCCAGGGTCATCCCTGCGGGGATCGCCGGATCGATCTGCGGCGCCTGCGGCTTTGATTTCTGATACGCTGCGGCCGATTCGCCGTGCCGCGGCCGCTCTGCCGTGCTTGGCATGTCGGACATTTCCTGCGCCCATGCCGGGGGGGCAAACATCAGGAGTATCGGAATCACAGCCATCATCCGTAACAGTGAATTATGCTTTGACATCGATGGGACCTCCTTCCAGCGAGCGAACCACGGCAACGGTGCGGAACATGCCGGCCTCCATGTGATAGAGCAGGTGACAATGGAACGCCCATTGCCCGGGGGCATCGACGCTGATGTCCACGGTGAGCAGCTCAGACGGCTGGACAATCACGGTATGTTTGCGCGGATTGTCCCCGTAGTCTTCGGCCCCGGCGTAGAGGTCCATCCACATGCCATGCAGGTGGATGGGGTGGCTCATCATGGTGTCGTTGAGCATGTTGATCCGCAGGCGTTCGCCGTATTGGAAGCGGATCATATTGGATTCCGACCACTTCTTACCGTCGAACCCCCAGATGTATTTGCCCATGTTGCCGGTCAGGTGCAGATCAAATTCCCGCGTGGGCGGGCGGCGGTCGTGGGGTCGTTCAAGGACGCGCAGCTGGCCGTAGGTCAGGACCCGCCAACCGTCTTCGCCGAGCCCCACCCCGGGATAGTCGAGCCGGCGAGATGTCGTTTGCGCCATGGTGATGCTGGCCGGGCCGTGCTCGTCCGGATCATGTTCGATGCGCTCGATCAGGTTGGTCGTGGGCAACTCCCTGCGCTCTCCGTCACTGGAGTGGTGCCGGGGCATGGCATGCTTCTTCTGCGCAGCTGCTGCGTCGCCCATGCCATCCATGCTGCCATGCATCCCGCCATCCATACCGCCTTGCATCCCGCCATGCATGATCATCCCCATGTCGGCCATGGTGAGCATGGGGCGGCGGCGCGGCTCAGGCACCTGCGCCGACATTTCCTGCCGCGGCGCGAGGGTGCCACGCGCATAGCCGCTGCGGTCCATGGTCTCCGCGAACAGGGTATACGCCCGGGCGTCCGGCAGGGTCACGATCACGTCATAGGTTTCAGCCACCCCGATCCGCAGCTCGTCAGTCTCCACCGGTTTTATGTTTTGCCCGTCTGTCTGCACGACGGTCAGCGGCAGGCCCGGAATACGGATATCGTAGAAGGTCATCGTCGAGGCGTTGGCGATCCGCAGGCGCACCCGCTGGCCGGGCTCGGCAATGAAGGTCGGATTTTCATGGGCCGCCTTGCCGTTCATCAGGTAGGTATAGGTCGCCCCGGTAATGTCGGCGATATCGGTCGGATCCATGCGCATGCGATCCCACGCCAGCCGCTTTGCGAACACTTCTGCTGCTGACATGCCCGTCGCCCTCATCTGGTCGTCGATGTTCGCCAGCGTGGGACGCTGGAAGTTGTAGTAGCCTTCTATGGTTTTCAATTTCCCCAACACGCGCTGGGGATCTTCGAATGTCCAGTCGGAGAGGACGATTGAGTACTCTCTGTCGTAGGCCACCGGATCCGCTGCCGCCGGTTCGAGAATCAGTTGGCCGTAGTGACCGAGCTGTTCCTGCAGACCGGTGTGACTGTGATACCAGTAGGTCCCGTTCTGCCGCACCGGGTAACGGTAGGTAAAGGTCTCCCCCGCTGGAATGCCGGGGAAGCTGATGCCGGGAACCCCATCCATGTTGAACGGCAGCAGGATGCCGTGCCAGTGAATCGAACTCGACTCGCTGAGCCGGTTGTGCACCCGGATCAGCGCCTCTTTGCCCTCCTGCATCCGAATGACCGGGCCGGGAATCGAGCCATTGATCGCAATCGCCCGCCCGGGCCTGCCGCCGACCAGCAGCTCTTTGTGCTCCAGATAGAGGTCGATGCCGCCGGAATCGGTCGCCCTGAGCTCACCGAACGTCCCCGCACTCTCCGGGGTCGGACGGGCTCCCCACAGCGGACGAAAGGAGGGCAGGAATACCCCCATGGAAACCAAGCAGCTCGCCTGCAGAAATTGCCGCCGTGACCATCGCCTGGTTGCATCATTACTCATGTCGTCTTGCATAGCTTCCCCTTTGTTGTGTGGTCGCCTAAGGTCTCTCCGCACGATTATATCGTGATCTTACGCAGGCGCAACGCATTGCCCACCACCGATACCGAGCTCATGCTCATGGCCGCCGCAGCGATCATCGGACTGAGGAGGATGCCGAAAACCGGGTAGAGGATTCCGGCGGCGATGGGGATACCGAGGCTGTTGTAGACAAAGGCGAAGAAGAGGTTCTGGCGGATGTTGCGCATAGTCGCGCGGCTCAGGCTCACGGCCTTGATGATGCCGTTCAGATCACCTTTAACCAGGGTGATACCTGCACTTTCCATGGCCACCTCGGTTCCCGAACCCATGGCAATGCCCACATGTGCCTGGGCCAGGGCCGGGGCGTCATTAATGCCGTCGCCAGCCATAGCGACCATGCGCCCTTCGTCCTGGAACTGGGCAACGATTTCATTCTTGCGGTCGGGGGAAACTTCCGCCTCGATCTCATCGATGCCCAGCGTCTGGCCTACCGCCTCGGCGGTGGTGCGGCTGTCGCCGGTGAGCATAACCACCCTAATGCCCTGCTCCTGCAGCGTCTTGATCGCCTCCTGGGTGGTTTCTTTGATGGGATCGGAGACCCCGAGAATGCCTGCCGGTTTGCCGTCGATGGCCACGAACATTGCTGTGGCTCCTTGCTTGCGTAGATTCTCCGCTTTTTCAAAGAGGTTGCCGGCGTCAATGGATAATTCCTCGAACAGCTTCAGATTGCCGACGGCGACCTCTGTATCGCCTGTCCTGCCGATGATCCCTTTGCCGGTTCTGGCGTCGAAGTCGTCCACCGAAGAAAGTTCCAGCCCCCGCTCTTTCGCTTCGGCCACAATGGCCTCGGCTAGAGGGTGTTCGCTCCCCTGTTCGAGGCTTGCCGCCAGACGCAGGACATCATCTGCGGAGAAATCGGCGCTGGCCTCAACCTCCGTAAGGCGGGGTTTTCCTTCGGTCAGGGTGCCGGTTTTGTCGACAACGATGGTGTCGATTTTCTCCATGGTCTCGAGGGCCTCGGCATTCTTGATCAGCACCCCATGGGTCGCACCGTGGCCGGTACCGACCATAATCGACATGGGGGTGGCGAGTCCGAGGGCGCAAGGGCAGGCAATGATCAACACCGCTACGGCGTTAACCAGCGCATGGGCCAGGCGAGGGTCGGGACCGATCAGAGCCCAGACAATAAAGGTCACAATGCTGACCCCCACCACAGTGGGGACAAAGTAGCCCGCGACCTTGTCCGCCAGCCCTTGAATAGGCGCGCGGCTGCGCTGTGCTTCGGAGACCATCTGCACGATCTGCGCGAGCATGGTATCGCGTCCGACACGTTCGGCCTTCATGATGAACGTGCCGCTCTTATTCAGAGTACCGCCGGTGACCTGGTCATTTTCGCTCTTTTTTGCCGGCAGGGGCTCACCAGTGATCATGGACTCGTCGACAGAACTCGATCCTTCCTGGAGAACACCGTCCACCGGGACTTTTTCTCCCGGGCGCACCCGCAGGCGCTCCCCTTTCTGCACTTCCTCAAGGGGGATATCCTCCTCACTGCCATCTTCGCGTACGATGCGGGCGGTCTTGGGCGCGAGGCCGAGGAGCGCCTTGATGGCACCACTGGTGCGATGGCGCGCGCGCAGTTCAAGCATCTGCCCCAGGAGTACCAGGGTGACGATTACTGCGGCAGCCTCGAAGTAGACCGCAACATTCCCTTGCGTGTCGCGAAAGGCATCGGGAAAGATCTGCGGCGCCAGGGTCGCCACGATGCTGTAGACCCAGGCCACTCCGGTACCGATGGCGATGAGGGTGAACATGTTCAGGCGCCAGGTGAGGATGGACTTGTAGCCGCGCACGAAAAACGGCCAGCCGCCCCAGAGTACCACCGGCGTAGCCAGCACCAGTTGAATCCAGTTCTGTGCGCTCTTCGAGAGGATCTGATGCAGGGTGACGCCGGGAATAGCGTGGGACATGGCGATGATAAACACCGGCAGTGTCAGCGCAAGGCAGATCCAGAAGCGTCGGGTCATAGCCTTGAGTTCGGGGCTTTCCTCCTCGTCAGCGGTGACCTCCTTAGGTTCAAGATCCATCCCGCACTCGGGACACGATCCGGGTCCTATCTGCACCACCTCGGGATGCATGGGGCAGGTGTACTCACGTTCGTCTTTTGCGGGCGCTTTTTTCTTCTCTTCCTGCTTCTTTTTTCTTTTTTCGAGAACCGCTTTGGGATCGCTCTGGAATTGGTCCCGACATTTCTCGGAGCAGAAATAATAGGTTTCTCCTGCATATTCGTAGGAAGCGGCGGCATCGTCGGGTGAGACTTCCATATTGCAGACGGGATCTTTCATCAGGTCCTCCTCAGAACATTCTGGAAATTCAGCGCTATAAAAAGAGAGTGGCGCAATCCATTTTCGTGGGCTGTTTGCGGTTATGCATCAAAGGAAAAAGCCCGCAAAATAAATATGACATAATAAATAAACACAATCCATGCCAATAGGGCTACAACAGAAGTCTAATCATCTACAACCTGAAGTCAAAGGGAATTTATGTGCATGAGCAGGAAAACATTTTTTGAGTCACTGCCGTTTCATTGAAGAATATTCTGATACAAGGTGTTGAATATTCCTCAATATCTGCCGCCAGGAATCCTGGAGAGGACTGAAGTCCCTGACTTAACGAGATAAATAATTCCGGCATGCTTCGTGAATAGGATTCATTCAGTACAGGGGCGACCATTGATTGATTCGCAACAGATGATAGAGTTGCTCTGTTGGAGACATGAGACCATCTTCCGTGCAGGAGCATTTACATGTACACGTTTCTCTTTTTACTTATTTTTCTAATTGTTCCCCTGGGCACGTTTGCTGCCGATGAGCGTTCCCCTGAATCTTCATCCACTCTGGAGAGATTAATCGGCGAAGCGCTGCGCAACAACCCCGACCTCAAGGCGGCAAGGGAGCGCTGGCAGATGTATACCCAGAAAGTTCTCCCGGCACAGAGCCTGGACGATCCACGTTTGGCGTTCTCTTTCAGCAACTACCCGATCGATTCGTTCGAAAGCGGGGAGAGAAACATGACCGGCAACGATTTGCGCCTTGAACAGTCTTTCCCGTTTCCCGGCAAGCTCGATGCAAAAGGGGAGGCAGCCGAGCAGCAGGCGCTCTGGTACAAAGGGGTTTACGAAGATACGCGTTTGCAACTCGCCATGAAGGTCAAGGACACCTGGTATCGCATCTACTATCAGGATCGGGCTATCGCCATCACCCGGGAGAATATCGAACTGCTCGATGATTTTATCCGCCTGACCGGAACGCGCTACGAGGTTGGCGAGGGGCTGCAACAGGACGTGCTCAAAGCCCAGGTCGAGGGCTCGAAGCTGATGGATCGGCTCTTTACCCTGCAGCAGCAACGCGAAAGTCTGCGCGCCGAGTTCAACCGCCTGCTGGCGCGACCGACATCCACGCCCCTGACGCTGCCGGCTGAGATAGAAGAACAGGAGGTATCTACCGACCTGGCGCATATACAGGAGAAAGCTGTCGCACAGCGCCCGCTCTTTGCTTCTTACAAGGCATTGATCGAGCAGTACGAGGCGCAGAAAAATCTGGCGGAGTTGGACTCTTATCCGGATTTCAATGTCTTCGCCGCCTACCGCTTGCGCGACAACAGTCTGCCTGATGACGGCACTGATTTCTTCAGCGCGGGGGTCAGCATAAATCTCCCCATCTGGCGCAATAAACAGGCCGCGCAGGTAGCAGAGGCTACCTCCGGGGTACATATGGCACGAAGCCAGTATGAGGATTTCCGCGCTCGGGTTCTGGCAAAGATTCACGCTGCTAAAGCGCGCCTCGATAAAAACCGCACTCTGGTGGACCTCTTCGAGTCCGGCATCCTGCCGCAGGCTCGACAGACCTTCGAGGCGAGCCTGGCGGCTTATCAGGTGGGTGACGTGGACTTCCTGACCCTGCTCGACAGTCTTCTGACCCTCTATCGCTACGAAATGGACTATCACCGCGCCGTTTCGGACTATCAGCGCTCTATTGCCGCGCTCAAGGCGGCTTCCGGCGTATCACTTTAAGAAGCGACCTCCGAATAATTTTCACGCAGGAAGGTTTGAACATGCAGCGACGTAAAAGATTTTTTCTCATCGGCATACTGACCCTTATCCTTGCGGGCGGCATCTGGTACGCCTTGCAGAGGGGAGGGGGTTCCTTTATTGGTTCGGAGCATGCTGAGTCGGAGCATGCCGAGCAGAAGTATACCTGCGGTATGCACCCCATGATCATCACCGATGAACCGGGCACCTGCCCCATTTGCAGTATGGATCTGACGCCGCTCAAGGCCGACACGGGCGGAGCCGGAACGTCGGAGAAGCCGAAAGGGGAGCGCAAAATCAAGTACTGGAAGGCGCCGATGGACCCGACCTACATCCGGGACGAACCGGGCAAGTCTCCCATGGGGATGGATCTGGTACCCGTCTATGAAGATGAGGCCGGCGGTTCAACCATCAGCATCGATCCGGTGGTGCAACAGAACATGGGGGTGCGCACCGCCCCGGTGGAACTGCGCGACCTGCACCGCACTATCAGCACTGTAGGCGTGGTCGCCTACGACGAGCCGCAGCAGTTCTCGGTCAATGCCAAGATCGATGGCTGGATCGAGCATCTCTACGTCGCTGAAACCGGGCGGATGGTGGAAAAAGGTGACCCGCTGCTCGAACTCTACAGCCCTGAACTGGTCTCGGCGCAGGAGGAGTATCTGCTTGCCCTGCGCAATCGGGATCAGCTCAAAGACAGCTCTTTTGACAAGATCGCCGCAGGAGGTGCAAGCCTGCTCGAGTCTGCACGCAAGCGCCTTGAATACTGGGATATCAGTGCGCGCCAGATCCGCGAGCTCGAACGCAGCGGCGAGGTAAAGAAAACCCTGACGCTCTACGCCCCTTATGCTGGGATAGTAAAAATGAAGATGGCCTACGCAGGGCAGCACGTTAAAGCGGGGGAAGAGCTTTTCCAACTCGCCGACATCTCAGAGGTGTGGGTCTACGCGGATATCTACGCATACGAGCTGCCGTGGATCAAGGTGGGGCAGGAGGCCAGCGTAAGCCTGTCGTACGTCGATGGCGAAGATCTCGAGGCGCAGATCAGCTATATCTATCCGTACGTTGAGCCCAAGACGCGTACCGTCAAGGCGCGCCTTGAGTTCAAAAATCCCGACTTAGAGCTCAAGCCCGATATGTATGTGAACGTACATATCAACGGGGAGGAAGTGAAGAACGCCCTGGCCGTCCCTGTCGAAGCGGTAATCCATTCGGGCGAGAAGAAGACCGTGTTTGTGGCCCTCGGCGAGGGTAAGTTCGAACCGCGCCAGGTCAAGACCGGTCTGCAGAATAAAGATGGGTACATCGAGATCAAGCAGGGACTGCTCGAAGGTGAGCGCATCGTTACCTCCGCCCAGTTCATGTTTGACTCGGAGAGCAAACTGCGCGAGGCGATCCGGAAGATGATGCCGCCGCAGGAACCCAAGGAAGATGAGTCGACCACCTCAGAGGTTCACGATCCATCGACGGGAGATATGGACGGGGGAACTGAAGAAGAGGATTTGGAAGATCTATTTTAATGATTTGGAGCATCCGTCATTGATTATCGGTTTATCAGATTGTTTTGCGTATCTCTCATTATAAGGCAACTGTTCAGCAAGGGCTTGTGACTCCCATTCCAAGGGACACTTTGCGCCATCCATGGCCGTTCGACTGTCGCCGTCCATGGCGACAGTCGCCCTTTCCATGGGAGCCACAAGCCCCAGCCGGTCAGGGTAATAGTTACATTACAGGTAGAGTGAGAGACATAGGACAGCTCAAAATGACAAAGGACAGCCTTTAAATGCTTGAAAAAATTATAGAATGGTCCAGTCGCAACCGCTTCATGGTGATTCTGGCGACGGTGTTTATCATTGTGGGGGGAATATACTCTCTGCGCAACATACCCATCGACGCTATTCCCGATCTTTCCGATGTGCAGGTGATCGTCTTTACCGAGTATCCGGGGCAGGCGCCGCAGGTGGTGGAAGACCAGGTCACCTATCCGCTGACGACCCAGATGCTGGCCGTTCCCGGCGCCAAGGACGTGCGTGGGTACTCCTTTTTCGGTCTCTCCTTCGTCTACATCGTCTTCGAGGACGGCACCGATATGTACTGGGCCCGGTCGCGGGTGCTCGAATACCTCAACTATGCCGCAGGGCGTCTGCCCGAGAGCGTCACGCCTGCACTCGGGCCTGACGCCACGGGTGTAGGCTGGGTCTACCAGTACGCCCTTGAAAGCGAGCAGCACGACCTGCAGCAACTGCGTTCCATCCAGGACTGGTTTTTGCGTTATGAGATCTCCGCGGTTGAGGGCGTCTCCGAGGTCGCGAGCATCGGTGGCTTCGTCAAACAGTACCAGGTGCTCATCGACCCCGACCGGTTGGCTGCTTATCACATCACCATCCCGCAGATCCGGCGCGCAATCCGGAAGAGTAACAACGATGTGGGCGGGCGCGTAGTGGAGATGGCCGAGACCGAGTTCATGGTGCGGGGGTTTGGCTACATTAACTCGGTTGAAGACCTGGAGCAGGTGGTGGTCGGCACCGACAAACGTGGCACCCCCATTCTGGTGCGGGATCTGGCCAAGGTGCAGATCGGCCCCGAGATGCGCCGCGGACTCGCTGAGCTCGATGGAGAGGGGGAGGTGGTCGGCGGGATCGTCGTGATGCGCTACGGCGAGAACGCCCGCGCGGTCATCGAGCGGGTGGAGCAAAAGATAGAGGAACTCAAACCCGGCCTCCCCGCAGGAGTGGAGATCAAAACCGTCTACGACCGCTCGGGGCTCATCGAGCGCTCGGTCTCCAACCTCAAGGAGAAACTGATTGAAGAGAGCATTGTTGTCGCCCTGGTGATCATTCTCTTCCTCTTTCATCTGCCGAGCGCGGCCGTGGTTATTTTTGCCCTTCCTGTGGGGATTCTGATGTCGTTCATCATCATGTATGCCCAGGGACTCAACCTTAATATCATGAGCCTGGGGGGGATCGCCATTGCTATCGGCACCATGGTGGATTCGGGAATCATCATGGTGGAAAACGCCCACAAGCGCATCGAGCAGGAGCCGGACAGACCGCGCACCGAGGTGATCATTGATGCTGCCAAGGAGGTGGGCCCCACGATCTTTTTCGCCCTGCTGGTGATTACGGTCTCCTTCGCCCCGGTCTTTACCCTGCAGGAGCAGGCCGGACGCATGTTCAAGCCGCTGGCCTTTACCAAAACCTACGCCATGGCGACCGCCGCGATCCTCGCCGTCACCCTGGTGCCGGTGCTGATGACCTGGTTTATCCGCGGGCGCATCCGCAAAGAATCAGAGAATCCCATCAACCGGGTGCTCATCGGCGGATACCGCCCGATGGTCGACTTCGTTCTGCGCTGGCGCAAGATGACGCTGCTGATGGCGCTTATTCTGTGCATTTCAATTGCCTGGCCGGTCAACAAAATGGGGACGGAGTTCATGCCGCCGCTCTACGAAGGCGACCTGCTCTACATGCCCACCACTCTGCCGGGGATCTCCATCACCAAGGCGAAGGAACTCCTCCAGCAAACCGACCGCATTATTAGCGAGTTTCCCGAGGTGGATCACGTTTTCGGGAAGGTCGGGCGTGCCGAAACGGCTACCGATCCGGCGCCGTTATCCATGATCGAATCCACCATCATGCTCAAACCCGAGGAGGAGTGGCGCAAAATACCGCTGGAGCGCTTCTACTCGGACTGGCCCGCCTGGAGCGCGTGGGTGAAAAAGCCCCTGCGTCTGCTGTGGCCGGAGGAGAAAACGATCACGGTAAGCCAGCTCAAAGAGGAGCTGAACAACGCCATTCAGTTCCCCGGTCTGACCAACGCGTGGACCATGCCGATAAAAACCCGCATCGACATGCTCTCCACCGGTATCAAGACCCCGGTCGGTATCAAGATCATGGGGGATAATCTGCAGACCCTCTCCGAGATCGGTGAAGAGGTCGAGGCCCTGGTGAGCACGCTGCCCGGCACCCTCTCCGCCTTTTCCGAGCGGGTCACCGGGGGGAATTATCTCGATTTCGAGATCGACCGCGCCGAAGCAGCCCGCTACGGACTCACGGTGGGCGATATTCAGGACATCATCCAGAGCGCGATCGGGGGGATGAACGTCACCCAGACCGTAGAGGGGCTAGAGCGCTATCCGGTCAATATCCGCTACATGCGTGACTACCGCAACAACCTGCCGGCTCTCAAGCGGGTTCTTGTCCCCCTCAAGGACGGGAGTCACATTCCCATATCCCAGGTTGCGGATATAAAGTTCAGCAAAGGGGCACCCGTAATCAAGACCGAAAATGCCCGCAAAACCGCGTGGATCTATGTTGACCTGAAGGGAATCGACGTCGGCACCTATGTGGAGAATGCGCGCCAGGCGATCAACGAACAGATCGAGTTGCCCCCGGGCTATAACATCGTCTGGAGTGGTCAGTACGAGTACATTGAATCGACCCGCGCCCGGCTCATGGTCATCATCCCCCTGACCGTGCTGATTATTTTCGTGCTGCTCTACATCAGCACCAAGTCGGTTGTTAAAGCCTGCATCGTCTTCCTGGCTGTCCCCTTTGCCCTTGTGGGTGCGTACTGGCTTATGTATCTGCTCGGTTACAACATGTCGATCGGGGTGGCGGTCGGGCTTATTGCCCTCGCGGGCCTTTCAGCCGAAACCGGGGTGGTTATGCTGCTGTATCTCGACCTGGCGTACGCCACGTGGAAGAAAAAGGGACGTATGCTCACGCGGGGGGATCTGCACCAGGCGGTACAGTACGGCTCGGTGCAGCGTATCCGTCCAAAGGCGATGAGGGTGGTCACCGTGATTGTCGGTTTGCTCCCCATCATGTTGAGCAGCGGCGCCGGGGGCGACGTCATGAAACGCATTGCCGCCC
>Ga0182239_1000608_pt1 | contig 12894 bp, 9 predicted proteins | sample hydfrate6_PW_210_FD_132456 | JGI IMG/M metagenome (GOLD analysis project Ga0182239, IMG submission 132456) | Subsurface microbial communities from deep shales in Texas, USA - hydraulic fracturing test 6_PW_210 | ecosystem: Environmental > Aquatic > Deep subsurface > Shale gas/oil reservoir >...
TGAGAATACTTGCTGTCATCATTCTTCTTGTCACGCCAGCGACCTGCCTTGGAATGCAGAAAGCGGAGATTGTCGTGGTTGTCAAATCGGAATCAAAGCTTCTTTTAAGAAAAGACGGCAAGGTCATAAAGGAATATCGCGTGGCCCTGGGCGGCAATCCCATCGGGCATAAACGGCAGCAAGGCGACGGACGAACACCCGAGGGGTTATACGTGCTGGATTATAAAAATCCGGACAGCGAATTTTACAAATCCATCCACATCTCCTATCCGAACTCGGATGACCGGAAAGCCGCCAGAAAACGCGGAGTGAACCCAGGCGGGGCCATCATGATCCACGGCCAGAAAAACGGTGCCGATCGGCTGTCGGCAGAAATTATCCAGCTCTTTAACTGGACCGACGGCTGCATCGCCGTGACAAATTTTGAGATGGACGAAATCTGGCGGGCTGTGGACGTTAACACGCCGATTCGAATAAAGCCGTAAAACACAAAAAAACACCTTCCAGCAAAGTGCCTTCCGGTGGGGGGAGCCGACAGCAGACCGCGTCTTTTTGCCGCGCAGCCGACCGCACAATCGCGGCTGCCCTGCCCCGCCTCGTCTTTCTGATTTACACCCGCATTTTCCCTGCGCGTTATTGTTGTCTGCTGACCTCCTTTTGCGCCGGCCGCCCGGCCGGATGCCTTCGATCTTGCCCTTTATGCCGCACAATCGTCCCGGGAATTGCGTTCAGCAATTTCAGGATTAACCTTTCTTAGTAGACGTGTTCGCTTTGTACACAAATAGCGCGCCGTACTGGCAATCAAAATTTTTACCCGAATAAAAAAAGGAGGCAGCATGAGATACAAACCGCTTGGCCGAACCGGACTGCTGGTATCCGAATTATGCTTTGGCACCATGACGTTTGCAGGCAAGGGATTCTGGGAGGTCGTCGGCACGCAGCCACAGGAGATCGCAGACGAGTTGGTCTCAAAAGCTCTGGATGCAGGAATCAATTTTTTTGACACGGCCAATGTCTACTCCGAGGGCGAATCCGAAAAAATGCTGGGCAAGGCTCTTGGAAACCGCCGCAAGGATGTGGTGGTGGCCACCAAGGTGCACGGCCGCATGGGACCCGGGGCAAACGAGGTAGGCCTGTCGCGGGGCCACATCATGCAGGCGGTCGAAGACAGCCTGCGCCGGCTGGGCACCGATTATATCGACTTGTACCAGATCCACGGCTTTGACCCGCTGGCACCGCTTGAAGAGACCCTGCGGGCGTTGGACGACCTGGTACACTCCGGCAAGGTGCGCTACATCGGGTGCTCCAACCTGGCGGCCTGGCATTTGGCAAAATCCCTCTGGATCTCGGACAAATACAACCTGCACCGCTTTGAAACCCTGCAGGCGTTCTACAGCATCGGCGCCCGCGACCTGGAGCGGGAATTGGTGCCGCTGATAGCCGATCAGCAGATCGGGCTGCTGGTATGGAGCCCCCTGGCAGGCGGACTTATGTCCGGCAAGTTCACCCGTGAAGGCCAGGGCCCGGAGGACGCACGCCGCTCCAAATTCGATTTTCCGCCGGTGGACAAGGAACGGGTATTTGACGTGGTGGATGTCCTGCGGCAGATTGCAGACGCGCGCCACACATCCGTTGCCCGGGTGGCCCTTGCCTGGCTGCTGCACCAGCCCGTGGTCACCAGCGTGATCACCGGCGCCAAAAACAGCGAGCAGCTTGCCGACAATCTGGCCGCACCCGAGCTGACCCTTTCCGGCGACGAGCTGTCCCGGCTCAATGAAGTCAGCGAGCTGCCCCGGGAGTATCCCGGCTGGATGGTCGACTGGCAGGCCCAAAACCGCTACCCGGAATCCCGGACCGAACAATAACCCTTGAAATGCAGGGAGACATTGATGGATATAGGTTTGACAGGCAAAAAAGCGGTGGTGACCGGCTCGACCGTCGACATCGGTTTTGCCGCGGCCCGCGATCTGGCATGCGGAAGTGCTTTTGCAACCGTTAACGGCCGGACAGGGCACCCTGGGAGGAAGTGGTGGCCGAGCTGAACCTGGCACTCACCTTTGACCTGCATATCTTGGCGGGCACTCGGATCATGGTTTCCGTCGGCCCGTGGAAGGGTGAGGTCCGGGATTTTCTGCATGGGGCCTGGCCTGCTCCGAGGGCCTGCATTGACTTCCCGCACCCGGTTTGGTAACAAAATGAAAATGAAAGCCTGTTTTGTGTTTTTTCGCAATTTTTTCCTGCCGGCATTGCTGTGTGCTCTGCTCCTGGTGCCCGCCTGCGATCCGGGTGAACCCGCCCGGAAGGTCGATTTAAGCAAGCGCAAGCAGATCCAGACCCAAAGGGTGTTCGATTCCCTGACCTATGCGTGTCTGCCGCAGTATTCCCACAGGGTCTCCTATGCCAGGCACCATCGGCTGGTGGCATATCTTTCTGAAAAAACCGAACTGCCCATCTACCAGATCTTTGCCGTCTACCTGGGGGAAGTGGATATCGGCTCCATCCGGGAAGGCACCCTGGAACTGGTCAAAGACCGGGTGGACCTGGATGCCATCCGAGTGCTGGACAATACGCAGCGTTTTCCGAGCTGGGTGTATGCCGCCGCAAAAGGCCTGGATCCGGATGCGGCCGAAAAGATCAAGCAGGCCCTGCTGGCGCTGGATGCCGAAAATCCGGAACATCGCGAGATACTTGAACTGGCCCACTTCCGGGGAATTATCCCGGCATCTGACCCGGATTTCGATCCAATCCGTGAACTGATCCGCAAGGTCGAGGTGATGCCCCGTGATTAGGAGACTTTTTTCCATACAGCGGATGAAGCTCCGGACCAAGTTCCACCTGGGGCTTTCCGCCGTGATTGTCTGTCTCGGCCTGATACTGGGCGCAATCGGCACGCATATCGCCGCCACGGAACTGACCAGGGAAAGCAAGGACCGGGGCCGGGTGCTGGCCGCCAGCCTGGCCTACAGGGCTGAAGAACCCATGCTGGCAAGGGATTTTCTGCGCCTGAAAAACCTGGTCAACGAGATGCACCAAGCCAACTCGGATCTTGCCTACGCCTTTATCATGGACCGGGCCGGACGGGTTCTGGTGCACACCTTTGACCAGGGCTTCCCGGTGGCGCTTCTGGATGTATATGAAGGGAATCCGCCTGCAAACCGCTCCGAAAACATGCTGCTGCAAACGGAAAAGAGCAAGATTTATGATTTTGCCCGGCCCATACGAATCAATGAAAATCAACTGGGCACGGTCCGTATCGGCATGCACCGGCAGCGGCTCGAGGCGATGATTCAGCGGCTGAGCCTCTGGATTTTCGGACTCACCGGCGGAATCACCATTCTGGCCCTGATCGTGGCCTGCTGGTTTTCCTCGAGATTTACCAACCGCATCCGGACGCTGACCGATTCAGCCAATGAAATGGTCAGAGGCAACCTCAGCGTAAACTCCGCCCCCGAACTCAGTCGGCAGTGCTGGGAAATCAACAACTGCCGGGCCACCTCCTGCCCGGCCTACGGCGATACCCGGCGCAGATGCTGGTACATTGCCGGCACACTGTGCCCGTCATATCATTTGCCGCAAGACGAAGCAGACCTGGACGAAAAAGGCCGGTTCAGCTGCCTGAACTGTGCCGTGTATCAGAAAAATGCCGGAGATGAAATCCAGGAACTGGCCGAGGCGTTTGACTACATGGCCATGACCCTGGATGATCGGATCCGGCAGCTCCAGAACACGGAAAAGGAACTGTCGCATCAAAAGGAGGTGCTGCGCACCACCCTGGATGTCACCCCGGACCTGGTGGCCCTGCAGGACGAAAACCTGGTTTACCAGGCGGTCAACAAGGCGTTTTGCGCTTATTTCAAGCTCAGCGAGGCAGATATCCTGGGCAGGACCGATTTTGACATTTTCACCGAATCCCAGGCCGATCAGAACTATCACGAGGACATGCAGATCCTGCAGACCGGCAAGCCGCTGTCCAAGGAGATCAGCGTGACCCACGGGGAAACCGCGATCTGGTTTCACATCCTGAAGGTGCCGGTATATACCGCGGACCGCATCTCCGGACTTCTGCTTACCGCCCGGGACATCACCGTGATCAAGCAATACCAGGAGCGACTGGTGCAGTCCCAGAAAATGGAGGATCTCGGCCGGATATCCGGGGGCGTGGCTCATGAAATCAATACGCCGCTGGGCATCATACTCGGATACGTCCAGATGCTGCTCGAGGACGTCGACGAAGACAGCCAGATGGCCGGGGATTTGCGCATTATTGAAAAGCAGACCAAGATCTGCAGCAATATCGTGTCCGATCTTCTGGGCTTTTCCCGGCAGAGCCAGACCACCAAGACAGAGGTGAACATCAATGAATCCATCCAGGAGGTGATCTCTCTTGTCGAGCATACCTTCGGCCTGAACCGGGTACAGGTGCTTTCCGACTTTGACCCCAACATTCCGGATATCGACGGGGACAAGGACAAGTTAAAGCAGGTGTGGTTAAATCTTTTAAACAACGCTTTTGATGCCATAGAGCAGGACGGATACATCCGGATCACAACCAAGCTGTGCGCCCATCGAAGGCGCGTGGCCATTACCGTGACCGATACCGGCCCGGGCATCAAGCAGGAAAACATCAACAAGATCTTTGATCCGTTTTTTTCCACCAAGGCCGTGGGCCGGGGCACCGGCCTGGGGCTGTCGGTAACCTTCGGGATCATCAAGGATCACGGCGGCAGGATCAATGTGCTGAGTCCCGCGCCCAAGGAATACCTGCAGGCCGTGACAGACCGGAACACGTCCCTGGGCCCGGGAACCGTGTTCCTGGTGGAACTGCCGCTCTGGTACATGAAACTACCCGAAGAGGAATGCGAAGAGCTGGGGTTGTCCCGGCACGAACAGGAAACATGATTCGATCCGGAGGTATATTATGAGCCAAATCATGGTCCTTGACGATGTCGAGGACGCCGGCGCAATGATCAAGCGGATCCTGGAGCGCAAGGGGCATTCCGTGGCCGTATTCACCGAAGAACACCAGGCCCTGGAATATGCAAAACAGCAGCGCGTGGACATCGCCATCCTGGATATCAAGCTCAAGAAAATGAGCGGCGTGGAAGTTTTAAAACAGATCAAGAAGGCCGGCCCGGATATTGAAGTGCTGATGCTCACCGGCTATCCCACCCTGGAAACCGCCCGGGAAGCCACGGACTTCGGCGCCCGGGAATATCTGGTCAAGCCGATAGACAAAAACGAGCTTGAACAAAAGGTCCACAGTATACTGGAAAACCGGAGTTCGGCCTGATGCCGGCAAAACCCAGAGAATCCGCGGCCGGTCAGCTTCCGCTGACCCGGGGCCAGCAGATCCGCTCGCATATCAAGCACACCCTGGAAAACTGGTTTTTCCAAACCGCCTTTCCCGGACTGCTGATCCGGAAGAAGTACGCCGCTTTCCAGCGGCTCCGGCAGGGAGACAGAAGCGCGCTGGAGCTCATCTCCCGGCTCGAGGAGATCAAGCAGAAACGCCTGGTCTGTGATTGCGAGCACATCAAGCACCTCTGCGGCCTGCTGGACCTTGAAATCCAGGACCTGGTTGATTCGCTGATAGCCTTTAATCCCGTAAAATACGCGTTACTGCGCAACTACCACCGCAAATACGCCTTTTACGTCAATCTCGCTTTAACCGAAGATCCGCCCGCCACCGCGCCGCCCCATGTCCTTTCCCTGACATCCGAATTGTCCGAGGAGCTGGCCGGGGGCAAGGCGGCCACCCTGTCCATGCTTGGCACCGAACACAGCCTGCCGATTCCGCCCGGCATAGCGATCACCACCCGCGCCTTTGGCCTGCTGCTGGAAAAAAATCGCCTTCTGCCCGCCATCCAGCAGGAACTGGCCCGGCTCGGCCCGGATCACCATGAGGTCATCCCGGAGGTGAGCCGAAGCATCCGGGATTGGATCATGCAGGCAGAAATGCCGAAAACCCTTGAAACCGAAGTATCAGAAGCTCTGAAACAGCACGGGATGACTGATACCGCCCTGGCCCTGCGCAGCAGCGCCGTGGGAGAGGACCTGCAGGCATCATTTGCCGGACAGTTTGAAAGCCGGTTAAACGTGCCCCCGGAAAACTGGGTTGACGCCTACAAAGAAGTACTGGCAAGCAAATACAGCCCGCATGCCCTGTACTACCGCATGAGCCAGGGGTTTACAGACCTGATGACCCCGATGGCGGTGCTCATCATGCCCACCATTGAAGCGGAAGTCAGCGGCATTCTCTACACCCGGGACCAGAACCGCCCGGAACAGGCCGCCTTGTACATGGTTTCCGGCAGCGGGGAAAAACTGGCGGACGGAGAAACCTGCCAGGCCACGGCCGAATTTGACACGCGGCACGACCGGCTGTATGATCCAGGGCAGTCCTGTCCCCTGCCCCGGCAAACCCTGGCGGAATTGTTTCGCTTCGGGCAGACACTGGAATATATTTTCGGCGCGCCCCAGGACGTGGAATGGCTCGTGGACAAGCACCACCGAATCCACATTGTCCAATCAAGGCCCCTGCGAATGTCTGCAGAACCACCGGAATCAAAGGAGACCGATTATCCGGAGGCGGAAGTCCTTGCACGGGGACAATGGGTCAGCTCCGGGCAGGTATCCGGCCGGGTGCATCACCTGAAGGATCCCAGCCTGCCTGCACAGATTCCGGCAGATGCGGTGCTCGTGACCGGGGAGCTTCCCCCGGAACTAACCCTGGTCCTTTCCCGGGTCCGGGCCGTGATCGCGGAAAAAGGCAGCCCGGCCTGCCATTTTGCCTCCGTGGCCCGGGAGGCCGGAATACCGGTAATCTGCAACGCCCCGGATGCCGGAAAACTCGAAGACGGACAATCCGTCAGCCTGGACGGCGATCAGGGCGTGGTCCTGTCCGGCCGCCGCTTTGCGTCAAAGCCGACCGAAGACGGAGCGCACAAACCCAAAGACACCCCGGTGCTCAGAATGCTGTCAAAAGCGCTTGGCTATATTTCCCCGTTGAATCTGCAGGACCCGGGCGGTGCGGATTTTTCCATCCAGGCCTGCAAAAGCCTGCATGATATCGTACGCTACGTGCATGAAGCCGGGGTCAGGGAAATGTTTTCCCTGGTGGGCCGCCGGGGCCTGGACAGCTACGGGGCCAAGCGCCTGATTTCCGGAATCCCTTTGGTCATGCACGTGCTGGACGTGCACAAGGGGCTGACAACGGATGCCGGGTCCATGAAAACGGTTCACCTGGAGCAGATCAAAAGTCGGCCCATGCAACAGCTTTTTGCCGGACTGGGGTCTTCGGCGGTTCAGTGGGATCAGGACATCCTGCACTATGACTGGGACGCGTATGCAAAGAGCTCTGCGGACTTTGTCAACGTGGAGAAATCCACGCTTTTCAGCAGCTACGCCATTGTCGACAAAGAATACCTGCATGCCCTGCTCCGGTTCGGGTACCATTTTGCCGTGCTTGACGCGCTTGTCAGCCCGCAGACCGGGCAAAACTACATCCACTTCAGCTTCAAGGGCGGCGGCGGAAACCCGGAGCAGCGCTTTTTCCGGATTGAACTGATCCGGTCGGTTCTTGTGCATTTCCGGTTTTCCGTGAGCACCACTGCGGATATGCTCGAGGCATCCTTTGACCGCCGCTCGCCGGCTGATACAGGCACCAATCTGGGCCGGCTCGGCATCGTGCTGGGCAAAACCGTGCTGCTGGACATGCGCCTCCAGGATCAAAAGCAAGTCGAGCCCCTTGCAGAATCCATTATCCAGGAAGTCCGTGATGTTTTCCCTGTTCAAGGATAAAAAAAAACCGGTCTATCCCCTGACCTGGATCACCCCGCAACTGGCTGTGGGCCACGCCCCCATGAGCCATGACGAACTGGACAGCATCAAAAAACAGGGGATCAAGGCGATCATGAACCTGTGCATGGAAATCGAGGCGCTGGCCCGGTTCGAGGAGGAAAAAGGCTTTGAGGTCTACTTCCTGCCCATTATGGATGAAGGATTTCCGGATGTGGGCGAACTGGAAAAAGCCCTGGACTGGCTCGACGAGTCCATCTACCTGGGCAAGAAGGTGCTTGTGCACTGTCGGCAAGGCATCGGCAGGACCGGCACGGTGATTTTCTCTTACCTGCTGCGCAAGGGGCTGGACCGGAAAAGCGCAAGCAGAAAAATGCGCGGCCTGCGCTCCCAGCCCACGGAACACTCACAGAAACGCTTTTTGCACCAGTACGAAAAAAAGGAAACGCCCCTGCAGAGCTCTGAACCCTCGCTGATCCCAGGTTTCAAGGTCGACATGCGGCCTTACCTGGACCAGGCCGCAATCCTTCTGGACCAGGTTGAAGCCGGCATCCCGGAGGCAACCACGCCGAAATGCGGCAAAGACCACGCACAATGCTGCTATGACACAGTCCGGATGTCCCTGGCAGAAGCCGCGTATCTGCAGTTCGCCATAAACACGGAATTCAGCCGGGCGCTGCGCCGGGAGTGCATCGACTGCGCCCTGCAACCAGAAGGCGCGGCCTGCCCGCTGCTCAAAGACAACCAGTGCCAGCTTTATGAGTTCAGACCGGCCCAGTGCCGGGTATTTGACCGTGCGGATCAACAGGTTCCGGCTGAACTGGAAAAAGAACTCCGCACGCTCTCCTCAGACATCCTGCGGGCTTTCCTGGGCAGACAAACGCAGGAAAAACCGCCGGAATTTGAACTGTGCGACGTGGTTTCCGGAAAATTCGTGCAGCGCTTCTTTCATCTGCTGGGTTCCGGATAGCAGGCGGATCACGAAACGACCTTTGTGGCGCGCTACCCGCTGTAATCAGAAGCCGTAGCGCACGGACGCATACACGTTGCTGCTTTGCTCGAACCTACCGAAAAACTCCGTGCGCCCGCCCATGAAAATATTGGCCCCGGCCCGGAACTGCCAGTGGTCTGTATAGTCATAAATTGCCTTGGGCCGGAAATAGAACTCGTTTGCCGAAAGCGAATAAAAGGTAAACAGGCTGAGCACGAGCTGATTCTGGGCCATCAGCTCTTGTGTCAGATCCAGGGTCAGCCACTGCCGGGCCTGGTCCCGCTTGGGAAATCCCGGAGGGAGACTCTCCTCGTAGGCGTCATAATCCAACATGTATTCCACGTAATACTGCACGCCCAGGGTCAGGTCTGTTGCCACCTCCTGCTCGTAGCCGACCAGATAGCGCATCTGGCTGTTTTCCACATACGGGTCGCTGCCGTCCTCATCGTCTTCGCTGTGATACCAGGCAAATTCGGTATTGGCAATTCCCGGCCCCAGCGTTCCCCGCAGGCTGGCGCCCAGCACGTTGAGCTCCGGGAATATGCGCTCATCGGTGACCCGGTCGGTCCCGGAGGGCCCCTTCCAGAACCCGTGATACCCGTATGCGGCCAACTCGTAGGCTCCGACGTTGCGGTATACCCGAACCGCGATCTCGTCGTCCTCGAACCAGTCATCGGGCCGCCGGGTGTCCACGGGGTTGTCTTCGCCGCGCCAGCCGCCGCCCTCAAGGGAAGGATCGTAGAACGACAGGCGGGAGCCGTCCGGAAACCGGTCCGAATCAAACCGCGGGGTATAGACGATGTCCACATTTGCGACATTGCCGTAAATCGAAGCCTTGACCGCATCCGAAGGCGCCTTGAGATATTTCAGGTCCCGGCCCAGGAAAAACGATTGATAATCCTTGGGAAACAGGTCATTTAAAAACACCAGGTTTCCCGTGCCCCATGTGAGGATCTGTCGGCCGGCGCGGATATCGACAAAATCCACCGGGGTAAAGGAAAGCCAGAACTCCCGCAGATCCAAAAACCCGGTGCCTTCTTCCAGGTCCGCGTTATCATGGTCGCTTACAGTGGCGTCAAAAATTAGGTCAGCAGTGGTCCGAAAGCGGCCCCTGGGAATATAGGCGGAAACGGATCTGTCATAGGAAAGCTGCAGGCGTGTTTCAGCCAGGGACACATCATCGTGGACGGGATCATCATGAACGCGCAGCCCGCCCCGGGCTTCGACAAAACCATTGATTGCCTCGGGCATCTGCCATTTCGGGGTTTGGTCTGACGGTGTTTGTTCCGTGTCTTCAGACTCGCCGCCCAGGCCCGAAGGCAGACCGGGGGCGTCAGAGTCCGGTTTTTCCGTATTATCGCCCAATCCAGAAGGCAGGGCCGGTCCCGTCCCGGAAGTCTGCTCCTGGTCGGTTTTCATCCCCTCGGGCAGCGCCGGCTCCTGGGCCGGGCAAACAGCGGCGCCCAGCACGAATACGACAAATACGCCGACTGCGAGGATCGGCTTCGTGAACCGGTAGAATGCCGTATACACAGCGTTTCACCCGTTTTTCTACTTGATGTGTTTCATGGGCGGCTTGCGCAGATACCGCTCGGCAAAAATGTCCTTTGGCAGGCCCACGTCATATTCCACATCCGTGTATTCAACAATGGTATGGCCGCCGCTTTGCAGATCCGCCATTTTTGCCCTTGTCACGGTAATATAATCCTGCGGCCGGGAGACGTTTTCCACCGTGTACCTGCGATAGGCCTCTCCGCGCTCGTCATAGTACTCGATCTGAATGGGCAGGAAGGTGTCCTTGTGAATCCACATCCGGTAGCGGGAAAACTCCACGTTATCCGGATTTTTCGGGGTGTTGTCGAGAATGTAGTACGTATCCGTGACATCGACCAACTCGTGTTCGTCCAGGTTGGTATTTCTGCCGGAGATGTCCTCGTAGAAAAAATGCGAGCCCACGAAGCTGGTGCGCTTATCCGAGGCCGAAATCCGCTTGACCAGGTCCAGGTCCGGCAGGTAAAGCCACCGATCATCATTTTGATCCACATCCACGTGCTTCCATACCAGGAACACGGTATTGCGCACATCCGATGGCGCCTTGAAATATACGTAATATCGCTGATCCCCGGTATATTCGTCCTCACCGTATTGATCGGCCTTATCTCCGGGCGGCGCGTTGTCCCGGCGCAGTATTGTCAGCTCCCGGTTGCGTTCCCGGCCCTGAGCATCGATGATCCGCATTCGTACATCCGCCCGGCCGTCTTGACCCTGGTAATAGGCCGCACGGTTGGCGCGATTGACGATAGCTTCCACGGAAGGCGTCTTTCCCGCGTCTTCCTGTGCCCGGGCATCTGCGTGCCAGCCGGCACCGGCAATCAGACCCGCCGCGGCCAGAATAATCGGTATAAGTTTGAATTTCATGGGCCTTGCACTCCTTTCAGGATTGATCCTCTTTTTCAGCAAAACCTTCGGTCACGGTCTTTTCACCCCGGGACCGCCAGGCGCAGATGCCCGCCAGCACGACCATGATCGGCAGGGCGATCCAGGTGTAAACGGTCCATTTCAACTGGAGGTACTGCTGCACGTTGATATATATCAGTGCCGCAGCGGCAATTATGACGATGATGCACGTGGTACGGTTGCACATGGTGCACTCCCGCAGGGTGCGCGGAAACAGTTTGCCCTCCAGCAGCGTCATGGCTCCCGGCAGGATCAGCATGCTGCTCACGCCGGCCAGAAAAAGGATGGCGGCGATAAAGATCCCCACGGTCTGGTAAGGCACCAAGGGTGCGAGCAGCAGCGGCAGAAATCCGATACCCACCACAATGGCATTTCTGGCAATGGCGCGCGCGGGCTCGCCAAAGACCGGCCCAGCGGTTTTTTCCCAGGAGCCGTAGTCCACGTACATCATCCGGCTCCGGGTCAGAAAGTGGATGGCATAGTCCACCGCCAGCCCGAGGCTGAGCGCCGAGAGTATGGCCACCGGCATGTCGTAGTCCTTGCCGATAAATCCGATCAGCCCGTATATCATGGCAATCGTCACGGTCAGCGGCGCCATGCAGAGCAGGCCCCAGAGCGCGGAGCGGTACAACAGGGTCATCATCAGAAAAACAGCCAGAAAACTGCCAAGCAGGGCCTTGACCATGCCCGTGACCATCTTTTCCTGCCAGACCACGTTAATGTAGGTCAGGCCGAACCAGTCGTGCTTCAGCTCGAAAGACGGTGCCAGGTCCGCCATGGATTTTTTCAGCGGGGTCACCGCCTCTGCCGGGGATTGGGCAATCATGTTGTCAATGCCGGCCGCATCGCCGCCGCTTTGCTCGATATACCGGGCCACGGACCGCAGCACGCCGCGAAAGCGTTCGGGATTTTGCGCCACCATGGCCCTGGCCTCGGCCGGTTCGGCGTCCCAGAATTTGAGCCAGTCATTGACACCCCGGGCCACGGCGCTCATATCCCGGTTGTCCCCGCTGGTGAGCTGCAGCCAGACCACGCCCGTGCGGTAGTCCGGCGTGACAAAATGCCAAAGGTCCTGGGGCCGATGGCTGTTCTGGAACTGGAGCAGGGTCTGTGCCACGGCATTCGGGCTGTCCGGAACCCGCATGGCCTCCTTGCGGGTGATCACGCGGCCGTCGCGTTCCACGCCGACCATGAGCTCCCGGTGGACGGTTTCGACGATATCGGTGACCGAGTTGGATTTGCCCACCAGGCCGCCCAGCTCGCTGTGCATATAATTTTCCAGCGCCCCGATCCAGCGAAGCGTGGCCGGATCCTTGAAAATCTGTGCTTTTTGCGAATCTCCCGGGCTTTCCGCTTGTGCTGCGGGCTCGGATTCCGGCGCTGTCTCGGGCTTGCCGCCCAGACCGCCCGGAAGCGCCGGGCCGGATTTTTCGTTTTCACCCGAACTGCCCCCCATTCCGGAAGGAAGCGCCGGGCTGCTGCCGCTTTTTTCACTGCCGCCGTTCAAGCCGCCGGGAAGGGCGGGTCCGCTCCCCACGGATTCCTGCCGGGACTCCTGGCGGTCAGGCTGTTTCTCGGCCAGTTCCCGCGGCGGAATACGGGGGGCGTCCTTGGGGCGGAAAGCCAGGTATGCCATGTAAGTCCCGCCA
>Ga0182239_1000610_pt1 | contig 12777 bp, 7 predicted proteins | sample hydfrate6_PW_210_FD_132456 | JGI IMG/M metagenome (GOLD analysis project Ga0182239, IMG submission 132456) | Subsurface microbial communities from deep shales in Texas, USA - hydraulic fracturing test 6_PW_210 | ecosystem: Environmental > Aquatic > Deep subsurface > Shale gas/oil reservoir >...
CAGCTCCCGAATATTCCCCGGCCATTTATAGTTTAAAAGAATCTCTTCCGCTGCATTGGAGAGATCGGCCACCGGCTTTGCCTGTTTATTAAAATATTTTTGCAAAAACTTTTGGGCGATCAAAAGAACGTCTCTTCCCCTACGCGCCAGCAGGGGAATTTTGAGCGAAAGCACATTCAACCTGAAATAGAGGTCCTTCCTGAAGGAGCCTTCATCCACCATCTGTTTCAAGTTTCTGTGTGTGGCGGCGATAATTCTGACATCCACAGGAAGAATGCAATTTGATCCCAGGCGCATAACTTCCCTTTGCTCGATGACCCTGAGAAACTGGACCTGAAGCATGGGGGACATCTCGCCGACTTCGTCAAGGAAGAGCGTGCCGCAATGGGCCATTTCAAAAACGCCCGCCTTTCCTCCTTTTTTTGCGCCGGTAAAGGCGCCTTCGACATAACCGAAAAGCTCGCTCTCCAGGATGGACTCCGGCAAAGCAGCGCAGTTTATCGCCATGAACGGTTCATTCTTCCGCCTGCTCATATTGTGAATCGCCTGGGCGAAAATATCTTTTCCCGTACCTGTTTCGCCATTGATCAAAATAGTCGAGTCGTTCAAGGCGTATTTGCGGGCAATGGACACGGATTTCAATATCTCAGGACTTTCCCCCACAATGTCTGCAAAGGAATGTCTGGCGACAAGTCCCTTGGCGGCGAGCTTTTTTCTGACCTGGCTTTCGAGTTTTTGCAGCATGTCGATTTTCTGGAACGTCGTCACGACCCCTTCAATCGCATTATCCACAACGATGGGGACTCTGTTGGTGACGACCCTTGTATCGCCGAGTTCAAGTATCTCTCCCAACTCCGGTTCTTTTGTATCCAGAAGCTTCTGGCAGCTTGCAGCGGGGATAATATCCGTGACGTACTGACCAATCGCATCTTCCGACTTCCAGCCTGAAATTTGTTCGCTGGCCCGGTTAAAAACGGTGATGCGCCCATTTTTGTCCAGTGCGATGATTCCATCATAGGTGAACTGCATGATGGCTTTTAACTGTTCTGCTTCTTTTTTCTCCTGCTTTCGGACAGTACTGACTCTTCGAGCCTCGAAAATCGACATCAACACCACTTCATAACCTGATGTGATGATGATGGACTCCATGCCCATTTCACGAGCCAGCCTCGCCATTGCAATCTTGCCGATTACGACGTCGGCTCCTTTATTTTTTAAATAAGAAACGCCCTTTCTGATGTCGTCAAGGTCGTTGCAGCAAATATATTTCAGGAATGTCTCGCCCACGATTTCTTCAAAGCTTGAAATTCCAAGAATGATCTCTTCCAAATCGACAATTCCGATTTTCGAACCAATCGTCCTTGCCTGGTAATAAGCCCTTAGAATGTCGTATCCGCCAATGGGAACCGTCACGACGGGCACCGTCACTCCGGACTTTTCTATTCCGGAAGCCGTAAGCCCGCGGCTGATTATCACTTGGAACCCAGCCTTCTCGGCTTGCTTCGCAAGCCTTACGGCTTCATCCATTCTTGCAACCTTTATGAGGATGTCGTCTTGCACGCCGCACGCTTTTTTTGCGATTTCGGCTAGTTCGGGATAAGGACAAATAAAAAGAATTTCCGCCATGGCGTCCCTTTCAAGTTGTACTCCTTAACTAATACGAACGAAGTCATACTTTTCCACCTTCAGCATACCTCCTATCCTCCGTCTTGAGGTTTGTTACCGCCACCAAGATGGAAGGGTTGCTGAGCGTGGTCAAATTTCGGTTATCACAGCCCCAAAAACTGATCAGTTTTCGATTATCACAATCAGGAACTGGCGGCAAGCCAATGGGGTCCAGCTCATCCCCAGGATAAGTTACGTGGAAGATGTAGAGGCATTTCAGGTGCTCTCGAAAACCTGTCCGGGCAAAACGATTTTGATCACCAACCGCAAAGAATGGGAAGAAGCGTCAATCGTCTCTGCGTACCGGAGTCAGTTTATCATTGAGTTGGTGCTCAAAGAGATGAAGGATCGGCAGACCGGGAGCTGGTGGCCGCTTCACCGCTGGACGGATTCGAAAATCCGGGTGCACGGTTTGTACTGCACGATGGCCTTGTTGCTCATGGCCTTGGCGTTACGGCGTGTGAGGTGGGCCGGACTGAGATTGTCCATGCCGCGATTCCTGTCAGAACTTGATACGATACGAGAGGTGATCTACACTTACCCAAAAAAACCAGAAAAAAAGAAAATATAGCATAACAAGATCTCGTTGTCATTAATAACCGTTAGATTTGTATGAGATATTTAAGAATTTTTAAGACGGTCCTCGTTTAGTATCCCGATGAACAACTTATCATGAGCATGGCCCGGGGTGTTCTAGCAAAAAAGCGTGAAACTACAGTTTTTCATGAGCTATGGGCTTCTTTCATATTGCGATACTCCCTACTTTAAACAATCACGCTGCATTGCTTTTTTCCGACCGCTGGTAAGCAAGCGCGAGCAAGGCAACGGGATGCAGAACATCTTTATTCGTTCCCTGCTTGATTTGCATTGCGCACGAACTGCATTCCGTAGCGACCTTGTCAACGCCGGACGCATTGATTTCATCGAACAGACGCTGTCCTATTTTCATGGACAAGTCATAGTTCTTCTTCTTCAGTCCGTAAGTTCCACCCATGCCGCAGCACTTGTCGGAGTACTGCACCGTCGTAACGCCTGGAATCAGATTCAGAAGCTCCACAGACTGTTTAGTGACGCCTTGGGTGCGCAGGTGGCAGGGGTTGTGGTACCCGATGGAAAGGTCCATCCGTCCGAAATCAAGATTCAATTTACCAGCCTGATGCAGTTGCATCAGGAACTGGCTGATATCGTAACAATGATCGGCGACCACTTTGGCGAGGGCGAACCCCGTTATCCTCGGATACTCCTTGACCGCAAGAGCACAGCTCGGCTCGGTGAATACGATGGGAAGACCCTGGTTGGCGTACTCGGACAAGACCCTGATGTTTTCATTGATGTCCTTCATGACCTTATGCGCGGCGCCGGCGGTGATCCTGGCGATGCCGCAGCATTTCAGCTCAGGGACAAGGACATTGATCCCGTTCTTCTCCAGGACATTGATGATGGCCATCCCCTCGCCTCGGGGATCGTTGTAGTTGCTAAAGCAGTTGAGGAAGAAGACGGCTTCGCGAGTTGCCGTCCTCTTGAGCTTGTCCTTGAACATCCGGTGCAGGCTTTTGCCGGAGAATTTGGGAAGCTTTCTCTCACGTTCAACGCCGATCAGCCTTTCCGTCATGGACCGTATGGACGCCGACCTGTTGGCCAGGTTGATCATGGGCGCCATTGAGCTTGCCGCTTTACACAGCGCCGCCGTATTCAAGAGAATCTTGTTCGTTAAATCTTCACCGTGCTTCTTCACGTAATCAGCGCGGCCCATCAAGGCGACCCAAGGCGTATCGACGCCCGAGGGGCATTCGGTCAAACAGCGCTTGCAATTGATGCAAGAATCCATAATCTCCTTGAACCCCGGCTCATTCAACATTGCAGGGTCAAGCTTTCCGGAGACAATCTCTCTGACGAGAGTGATCTTCCCCCGGCCTTTCGCCCACTCTTCCAGCATATTGCTTGCAATCGCGCAGTAAAACCTGCACTTCCCGCAGCCGGAACAGTTCTCCACTTGGTGCTGAATCTCCTCCAAATCGAAAACACTGTTCGTGAAAGAGATCTTGTAGTCGGGACCAAATTTCAGGTCCTTACCCAGTTGATTGACATGATTGGAGATAATGATTCCTGGATTGAGAAGTCTTTCGGGATCAAGAAGGTCTTTGACCTCCGCCATGGCCTTGTACAGCTCGGGATACTGCCGTTGGACATAAAAAGTCCGAAGACGCCCGTCGGCATGCTCGCCGCTGACGGTTCCTTTGAGTTTCAAAACGAGATCGGCGACGTCCTCGGAAAGGTTCAACATGGTGTCGACATCTTGCTGCTGGCGAAGATCAAGAATTCCCATATTGTGGAGATTTCCGTCCCCGGCATGGCCGTAGATGGCGGCGCTCACGTTGAATTTCTCGAACAGACCTCTGAGGCCGCTGATGTATTCCGGAAGCCGGCTGGGATGGACGGCGGCGTCTTCGATAAAAGCAAGGGGGCGCCGGGGGCCTTTCATCCTGTTCAGGATCGGTCCGGAAATGCGCCGCACCTTGGCGAAGGTGTCCATGTCCGCCGCACTCTTCGCCTCTTTCAGGTCGATCGCCAGGTCGTTGTCCTCAAGCAATCTTTTGCGGACCTGCGCGAATTTATCCCGAAGCGTTTCGTCGCTGTCCTCCTGAAACTCTATAAAGAGAACTGCTTCAATACCTTCCGGAAGATACTCCCGCATCTCCGGTTTTTGCTCTCTCGCCAAGTCCAGAATATGCCTTTCCATGATTTCGACCATGGAAGGGCCGACTTCGAGAATCTCCTGGGTCGCCTTGCCGACTTTCCCCAGCTCGTCGAAATAAGCGAGGCCGCTTAACGCCTTCTCCGGGATGTCGGAAAGATACAGCTTCGCCTCGGTCACAACACCGAGGGTTCCCTCGGAGCCAACAAACATGGGGGTGAGATCCACGTTGTTCTCATCGAAGAGATCCCACAAATAGTAGCCGCAGGAGTTTTTCGTGGTGAAAGGCTTTTCTTCCTCCAAGGCTTTTTCATAGCAGCCCAAGATCGAGGCGACTCTCCCACCAAGGCGATCCATCGCCGATTCGTTTGCCGAAAGAGGACGCTTTCCGGTCTGCACGAACTCGCCGTCCGCAAGCACAAGCTCCAGTGCAGCAACGTGCTTTCTGGTCGTCCCATATTTTACGGCATGGGGTCCGCTGGAGTTGTTGGCGATCATCCCGCCGAGGGAGCACCAATCCTTGGTCGAAGGGTCAATTGGGAAATAGAGTTTGTTCGCCTTGATCTGATTATTCAAATCTGCAAGGATAATTCCGGGCTCCACTCGCACCCATTTGTTCGCAGGATCGAATTCAAGGATTCGATTCATGTACTTGCAGAAGTCGATGACAATGCCAGTGCCAAGATCGTTTCCAACCCGGCTGGAGCCTCCCCCCTTGGCCGTGATGGGCACCCGGTGCTGCCTCGCAAACTGAATAGTTTTGACCACGTCGTCTTTGTTCTTCGGCCGGACAATAGCGCGAGGTTTGACCCGAAAGATAGACGGACCGCTGCTGTACAACGATCTGTCCAAATCGCTATCAAGAAGGTCGCCCTCAAGTCGCTGCCTCAAGTCGTCATAATTTATTTCAGCTTCTTCCTTCATTATAATGAACTCCCATGCCCACAAAATCGTAGGCTCAACCAAGATGGCCCTCCACGAAGCGAAGTAGGCATTGGTCGGATGAACCAAAAATAATCCGGATCCCAGAGAAAGAAAGCACCCCCCTCCTCCCAAGCCCAAGCAAAAAAGAAGCTCTCCTTTCGAGAGAATGATTGTGACGGCTCCATTGAAAAAAATGGAGCCATCACAATCAATTTATACGGTTAGCATCTTTATACGGTTAGTATCACCTGCAATTCGATCCTTCCTTGAAGCAGCTGGCCAGATAGTCCATCGCCACAGCCACGCCGCCCTTGTTGTGCTTCACACCGGCGAGCTCCATGCCCATTTCGACGCCGGCGAGCGTACCGATGACCGTCAGGTCATTGAGATCGCCAAGGTGTCCGATTCTGAAGACCTTATCCGCCAATTTGCCCAGACCGCTTCCAAGAGACATGTTGAAGTTCTCAAGAATCACTTTCCGCAGATTGTCGGCGCCCTTTCCATCGGGCATCATCACCGCGGTGAGGACGCTGCTGTAGGAAGTCGGGTCTTCGCAGAGAATCTCAAGGCCCCACTTCCTTACGGCGCGCCTTGTAGCCTCAGCGAAGCGGTCGTGCCGCGCAAAGACATTGTCGAGACCTTCCTCTTCAAGCAACGCAATCGCCTCTTTGAGGCCATACAAGAGGTTGGTTGCAGGCGTGGAGGGGTAGAAATAGGTCTCGTTCGACTTGAGCATGTCCGCCCAACTCCAGAAGTGGCGTTTGAACTCATTCTTCTTCGAAGCGGCTATCGCCTTTTCACTCAGCGCGTTGAACCCGAGACCCGGAGGAAGCATCAGTCCCTTCTGGGAACAGCCGACCGTGACATCAACGCCCCATTCGTCATGCCGGTAATCGATGGAGCCGAGAGACGATATGGTGTCGACCATCAAAAGGGCCGGGTGACCGGCGTCGTCAATCGCCTTTCTGATCTCGGCAATTTTGCTCACCACGCCCGTGGAGGTCTCGTTGTGGACGACATTGACCGACTTGATCTCATGGTTCGTGTCGGCTTTCAGTTTTTCCAAAACGACGTTCGGATCGGCTCCATTTCTCCAGTTGCCGGGGACGAAGTCCGGCTGAAGCCCCAGGTGCCCCGCCATTTTGTACCACATGGTCGCAAAATGGCCCGTCTCGAACATGAGGATCTTGTCACCGGGGTTCAACGTGTTGACGAGGGCAGCCTCCCAAGCGCCCGTACCGGACGTGGGAAAGATAAGGACCGGACCGGAAGTCTTGAAGATCCTCTTGGAGCCCTCGAGCACCGCTTTGGAAATTTCCCTGAACTCAGGCCCGCGGTGGTCGATGGTCGGCTGTCCGATGGCGTCTAGGACCTTCAGGGGCACATTTGTCGGTCCGGGAATCTGCAAAAAGTGTCTTCCATGCATATTTTTCATTCTCGAAGCTCCTTACTGAACTGAAAGGGATTTATAGATTACTGAGGAGGGGCGGTTATCTTCCCCGCGACGGCTATTAATGCAACAGTCAAAGGCGAGGCAAGGTAAATCTCCCCATGCACTGAACCAATTCTTCCAGGGGTATTACGAATGGTCGTCGTCACCGCCACATCATTATCAGACAACAGTCCGAAATGCCTACCGGGGCAAGGACCACAACCTGGCGGCATGATCACCGCGCCAGCTTTTCTTAATACCACCGAAATAGCATGTTTATCCATTGCATTTGCCACTTCAGAAGATGCTGGAGTAATGACGAACGTGAGCGTCTCGGGTATACGCCGACCTTCCAAAACATCCGCGATAATTTCCATGTCGATCAATCTTCCGGAGGAGCAGCCGCCTGCAATGGCCATTGTTACTTCTTTTTCAGCAACATCCTCAACTTTCGCAAAGCGTGTTGTTTCGCCTGGACATGCAATCATAGGGTCAATTGCGTTAAGGTTCACGGAAAGAGAAGGCGTTCCGAATTCTTCAACAGGCAAAACCAAGGCTGTCGCAGCCCCACCTTCAGGCAGGTAATTACACAGCGACATTTTTTCGCTTGTATTCATCGCACTGATGGCTTTTCCCTGAAAAAGAACCGCTTTCTCCTTGATCGACTCACCATATTTCTGCACGAGATACATGGCGATATCTCTTGCAAAAACATTGGACTTGGGCTTCCCGTCGAGATCAATAACCAGCTGCTCGGGAACCGTCTGCGGCAGGGCACCGTCGTAAAGCAACTGCACCAACTGAGAGGGTGAAAGGGCGAACCCGATGACGCCGAAAGCGCCCGCCGTTGCGACATGGCCGTCTGCGCCAGCCACAATCATGCCAGGAGCGAGTCGTTCTCTTTCAGCAATGACCTGATGCAACACCCCTTCGCCATGGCTATAGAGGGAAAATCCATTATCCATTGACATCTTCGTGAACTCGTTTTGGAATTTCCTGCTCTCAATCGTCGGCGCCGGAAAGGCGTGGTCAAGGGTAAAGACGACCTTCTTGATTTTGATAGCCTCGCCCTGCCGCTGCTTCATGAGCTCCAAGACTTTCGGGCCGGTGCCGTCATGTCCCAGCGCAAGGTCCACCTGCAAGGATATCTCGTCTCCCGGAGCAACTTTTACGTTCCCTGAAGCTGCTGCAAGTTTTTTATAGAGAAACTCTACCAAAGCACACTCTCCTCTGCAAAAGTCCATCTATTTTCTCATGCTCGTACAAATTTACAAAGGCGAGCAGCCTTCCTGCGGTCTAAATGATGCCCATTCGCCACAAAATGAAGACCACGATCATAGAAGTTATTCCATTCACGAGAGTGACACCGCCGTAAGATACGAGCGCGGACTTCAGGTTCATCTTGGAAAGCGAGGTGCAAACCCAGAAGTAGCTGGAGTTCACGTACTTGATGATAATAGAACCAGCGGCGCCCGCCAGCATGCCGGCCTCTGGAGACAGGCCCAACGTCGACAACATCGGCGTGGTCAGCGAAGCGGCCGTGATAACGCCGACGGTCGTCGAACCGGTGATCATATTACCGACGACACCCAAAACAAAGGGAAGGAAGATGCTCGGAACACCGCTTGCCGCAACAACGTCAGCAATGGTTTCAACGGCGGGGGTTCCTTTCAGAATGGCGCTCAAAGAGCCGCCAAGGCCGGTCACGACAATGATCATGGCAGAAGTTCTCAATGCCTCTTCGATCCAGTTCCCAGTAAACTCTTTCTTGTCTTTAGGATCCTGGACAAGAAAATAGGAAGCAATGACACCAAAGATCAGAGCGACCACGGGCCATCCGAGGAACGTCATGGCCGTCCGGATGAAGTTGCCCTCATCAAGCAAGTTTTTCGCAACGCTCTGCCCGGCGATCAGGATCAGAGGAATGGCGATGGGCGCGTAGGCTTTGAGCGTGGAAGGAAGCTTCATCCCCTTTTCGACAAACGATTCACCGACAAACTCGTCGGAGGGTTCGGACTCGATTCTGGGACCGACAATTTTTGCGTAAAAATAACCGGCGAGCGAGCCCCAGAACGTCACGAATGCACCCCACATAATGACCGTTCCGATATCCGCTTCCATGATGGCGGCGGCCGCAAGCGGACCGGGAGTAGGGGGAACCATGGCGTGTGTAAGCTGCAATGCGCCCACAAGACCGGAAGACATGACAGACATGTTGGTCCCTGCAGCTATGGCGGCGCCATGCACAAGGGGATTAAGAATAACGTAGCCCACGTCCGAAAAAATGGCGATGCCTATGATGAAACCGGCGAATGTCAAAGCCAGCGCCATCTTCTTTTTTCCGACGAGATTGATCATTGTTTGCGTTATCTTTTCTACACCGCCCGTATTCTTCAGGACCTCACCAATCAAGCAGCCGAGGACGATGACGACGGCAATGTCCTGGACTGTACCACCAAAGCCTTCCTGGAACGCATCAATAAAAGCATCTATATTCACGCCGGGAATTATGCCAAACAATACGATAGGGATGAGCAACGCCAGGAATACATGCCATTTTGACTTTGCGATAAGCCAAAACAACAGCACGACTACTGCGGCGAATGCGATCAATGTAACTGTTGCATTCTCGAGGATCATGTTTATCTGCCTCCTTACTTCTGGAAATTAACTTTTGAGGTCCCGCTACCCTTCATCTATGAAAGTCTATCCACATCCATCACCTCCTCACAATAAATTTTGACATCTCAACCTGATGCACGAAATGGAGATCGATTGATCTCCTCAGGGAAAGGGGCCATTTCGTAATGTAGGAAAGTTTATTGCGAGAAGCATACCACTGGGATAAATTTTTGGATCGCCATTCTTCAAATGGAAAATTTCTTTTTTCAATTGAGGAAGTTAGCCAGATGTGAGAATCTTCTTCAGTCGTCTCTCAAAAAATTCTGGTTCGTTTTCTTTCCGTGATATGTTCCCTTTTTGTTTCAAAAATGAATCTTCGTTTTATCGATGAAACAATGTTGTAACCCATCTGTAAACCAACCCGCGGGGTAGAAATTTCAAAGAGGCCGCAGGGAAAAAGACAGCGGATACACGGAGACCCGGATCAGTCAAATGCTCCTAAGGAGGGGGACGTGGACGTGGGCATGGCGCACCCAGTCCGTCGGCTACGGCAAGAAGCAACATGGCGCAATAAAAGAAAAACCTGCGCTCAGTTCGATGACGCGCCGCAGTGGACACCCGCGCAAGCAGCGAGGTGATGCGGGCCGCCCCGACGCGGCGCGCTCCATGACGGCGGCGACGCTGGCGCGCCCGTCGACCCCGGCCGCCATCCGTCACGAACGCAGCGACGACGAAACAGCTATTGACAAAGGGGGAGGCAGCAGTGCCTTCCCTTTTGTCTTTTTTTCAACCTAACTCGACAGGCAAAAGTCCTTACATAGGTGGTTGTATGTTGGCAATGATCGAAGACCACCCCGGATATTACAATTTCACCCTATCATATTGATTTTATTCTTATAACTGTGAACCGTGAACCTGGAAGCTTGAACCCCCAAGAAACTCAATGACAAAGAATACATGACAAGGTAGAATGCACCTGTCTTGTTATCATGCAATGCAAAAAATGCTCGGTTATGTCAGCCCTAAACCCTACTCCCTGCACAGGGAAGCAAAGGAGGTACGAATGCCTGGACTGTATATTGGCTCCACTTCCGGATTTGCCGGCAAAAATCTCCTGGCCATGGCCCTGGGCTCAAAGTTTCAGCAGCAGGGATACCGTGTAGGCTACATGAAGCCTGTCGGTACATTGCCCCGGGACATGGAAAACAAAATGGGGGACGAAGATGCGTTTTTTGTCCAGGACGCCCTGGGTCTAAGTCAGGATCTTGAGCTGGTCACCCCTGTCCTGGTGACCGAAGAATTGCGGGAGCAGGCATTTACTGAAGGATGTCCCGGCCTTTTGGATAAAATAACATCCGCATATACCACATTGAGCAACGAAGTAGACATCATGCTCATTTGCGGTTCCGGAAGTTTTTTGCATGCAGGCAAGTACTGCAATGTGGCCGGGCTGGATGTGGCCAAGTCATTGCAGACCAAGGTCCTGCTCATCGATCGGTTTATCAAGGAAGTTTATTACGATTATATTCTAAGTGCCAAGGAACTCCTGGGTCCGAACATGATTGGAGCCCTGTTCAACTGTGTTCCGGAAAATAAAATGCCTGAAATCCGCTATATGATAGCTCCAATGCTCAAGCGTTGGGACATTCCCTTGCTGGGAGCCATACCTGAAGATTATCTGCTCAATGCCATCCGGGTCGGCGATTTGGCCCAGCGCCTGGGAGGAAAAATCATCTCGGTTCCAGGTAAACAGGATGCCATCGTGGAAAATTTCTTGATTGGGACCATGCAGGTGGAAAATTTCATGACCCATTTTAGAAAAAGAAAAAACTCAGCCGTCTTAGTGGGTGGAGACAGATCGGATCTCCAACTTGTCGCCCTTGAAGGCAAATGCCCGTGTTTGATTTTGACCGGAAATCTGTATCCAAACGATATCATCCTCTCCCGGTCCGAGGTTTTAGGTGTTCCGTTGATCGTCGTCCGGGATGATACCTATACTGTGGCCAAAAAAATGGAAACCATCCTGGAAAGCAGCAAACTCCGGGATACAGTAAAGATCTCCCACGGTACAGAACTGGTGAACTCCATACTGGATTACAAGACAATCAGCACGGCATTGGGGATTGACGATTAAAACAGGACACACATGCGATTTCCGTCATTGCCCGGCCCCGATCTTTGAATACAGATGGATCAGGCTCACCGGGCAATCTAGGGACGGTCAGGCTTTTATTACAAATTCTGCCCTGTTTGCAGGGAGGGGAGGGAAGAGGATCAAATTTTTATCAGCACGTTTATGGGCTTATTTGTCACGATCTCACAAAGACCAAGCTCCTTGGATTTTCACCATGAGCAGCCGGTTACGGTTCCCCGTCCGGCACTCAATTGCAGAAAATATTTGTTTTTTTGACAAGCCCTACATCGGTAATTGAGTGCCGGACGGGGACAGGGGCGGGTGGTCATGGTGACAGGTTCCTTATTACCCCAAGAAGGCAACTACTCTGAGGCACGTGGCTGCCCTCCAGGAAGGACCGGGATGGTATCAACGCGTCAGTAATGCACCCTGTCCCGGGTCACAGCAATCCCTTCCACTTCCAGCAGCAGTTTCTTGCGCCACAATCCGCTGCCATACCCCACCAAACGGCCATTGTGTCCAACGACCCGGTGGCAGGGGATGACTAGAGGCAATGGGTTCTTGTTATTTGCCCCGCCCACTGCTCGGCATGCCCGGGGATTGCCCACCTTGCGGGCAATATCTCCATATGATACGGTGCGGCCGTAAGGAATATCCAGCAAAGCATTCCATACGCTTCGTTGAAAAGAGGTCCCTTGCATATTCAAGGGAAGGTCAAACCTGGTCCGGCGGCCTTGCAGGTATTCCAGTATCTGGACCCTGGCCTCCTGCATGTACGATGGACAGACGACGTTCGGCACATCCCCTCCGTGGTCCTGAAAGACGATCCGCTCCAGTCCGTTCTCAGTCCCGGCCAGATGAATGAGTCCCAGACAGCTTTGAAAGTGCAGGACATAACAGGTCATGAGTCGTGTTCATCCATATATCTGGGCTTTTTCGAATGAAGGTTAGAAAAGGACCGTCATTGATGAGCACAGCGAAGCAATCTCCTGCTTTTTATCCGGAACGGTTATGCGCTGCAGATTGTTTCGACGCTGACACCTCGCAATGACGGGTGATACAAACGATGTTATTACACCCCCGATACCCCCTACGTTCAAGCCAAGGCATGAGAAGACCCTGGGAACGAAGGAGGAGATACCTCATTCACTTTTGGCCCACCAGTGCTTGTCAAGTATGGGAAAAAAATGCATGATCAGGAGGGATACTGTCAATCACTTCTCGCTGAAGATATCACCATTTTAAAATGAGTGATAAAAGACAGTGAAGATCAGCAAACTTTTGATCATTAATTTTCCTGTGCAC
>Ga0182239_1000611_pt1 | contig 12775 bp, 7 predicted proteins | sample hydfrate6_PW_210_FD_132456 | JGI IMG/M metagenome (GOLD analysis project Ga0182239, IMG submission 132456) | Subsurface microbial communities from deep shales in Texas, USA - hydraulic fracturing test 6_PW_210 | ecosystem: Environmental > Aquatic > Deep subsurface > Shale gas/oil reservoir >...
ATGATGGAGTTTGCTCAACAGATATTTTAGTATTTAGGCCTAAGGAAATAATAAATAAGAAATATATTAAATTTTATTTTTTAAGTAACAAATTCGTAAATGACATGTCTGCAAATTGTTCTGGTATAAATTTACCTAGAGTCCCAACTGATTTCATTTTAAATTACGAAGTGCCATTTGCAACTCTACAGGAACAACAGCAAATTGTTACAGAAATCGAAGAACGTTTTTCGGTAGCCGATAAACTGGAAGAAAGCATCGATCAAAGCCTGCAACAAGCCGAAACGTTGCGGCAAAGTATTTTAAAAAAAGCCTTTGAAGGCAAACTAGTTCCGCAGGACCCAAATGACGAGCCGGCAGAGAAATTGTTAGAAAAGATAAAAACCCCGTAAGAGTTTTCGGTTTGTAACCAGCAGTACAGATTGCAGTCAGAGATCCGTAGATAAAGTAATATGTCAAAGAACAAAGATATATTAAATCTAACTTAATGCCAGATGGCACAAAGATAGGAGCAGGATAAAGAACATCCATAGCAATAAAAAATTAATCCAGCTTAAGTACCGCCATAAATGCCTGTTGTGGTATTTCTACATTCCCTACCTGGCGCATACGTTTTTTTCCTTTTTTTTGTTTTTCCAGCAGTTTTCTTTTTCGCGTAATATCGCCGCCATAACATTTTGCCGTAACATCTTTGCGGACAGCTTTGACCGTTTCGCGGGCAATAATTTTAGCGCCAATGGCTGCCTGTATGGCAATATCAAATTGCTGGCGCGGAATTAGTTCTTTCAATTTTTCACACATCCGCCGGCCAAAAGAGTAAGCATTGTCGCGGTGGATAAGCGTTGATAAAGCATCCACCATTTCGCCGTTTAACAAAATATCCAGTCTCACCAGGTTTGCTTTTTCATAACCTACCTGCTGATAGTCGAACGAAGCATATCCGCGCGAAATACTTTTTAGCTTATCATAAAAATCGAATACGATTTCGGCCAGTGGCATCACAAAAGTTACTTCCACACGGCCGTTGGGTAGATAAACTTGATTTTTTAGTACTCCCCGCTTATCGATACACAATTTCATCACGCCCCCGATATAATCGGTTTTGGAAATGATTTGAGCCCTGATATACGGTTCTTCGATATAATCGATATACGTTATATCGGGGAGTCCCGATGGGTTATGTACTTCGGTAACCTCTCCTTTTTTCTGGTACACTTTATACGACACGTTAGGAACGGTAGTAATCACATCCATATCAAACTCACGGTCGAGCCGTTCCTGCACAATTTCCATATGCAACAACCCAAGAAATCCGCACCTAAAACCAAATCCGAGAGCTGCTGAAGATTCGGGCTCAAAGGTTAACGAAGCATCGTTCAACTGAAGTTTATCCATGGCATCGCGCAAATCTTCATAATCATCTGCATCAACAGGATAAATACCGGCATAAACCATCGGTTTAACATGCTCGAAACCGCTAATCGCTTTTTGACAGGGCCTGTCGACATGCGTAATGGTATCGCCCACTTTTACCTCTTTTGCTGTTTTTATTCCTGATATGATATATCCAACATCCCCGGCCTTTAGCTCTTTTCGTGGTTCCTGTTTAAATTTAAGAACCCCAATCTCGTCGGCATTATACTGTTTTCCGGTAGCAATAAATTTCACCAAATCGCCTTTACGGATGGTTCCATCCTGAATTTTAAAAAAAGCTTCAATTCCACGATAAGGATTAAAAACAGAGTCAAAAATAAGGGCCTGTAAAGGTGCTTCCGGATCGCCAATGGGTGGTGGCACCTTTGTAATAATGGCTTTTAAGATTTCATCTACTCCCTGTCCGGTTTTTCCACTAGCTGCAATAATTTCACTGTCGTCGCAACCAATTAACTCAATAATCTGGTCTTTCACCTCATCGGGCATAGCTGCATCCAAATCCATTTTATTCATTACAGGAATAATATGTAAATCGTGCTCCATGGCCAAAAAGACATTGGAAATGGTTTGTGCCTGTACCCCTTGAGTAGCATCAACAATTAACAGAGCCCCTTCGCATGAGGCAATGGATCGTGATACTTCGTACGAGAAATCAACATGCCCGGGAGTATCGATTAAGTTTAACACATAATCTTTTCCCTCAAAATGATGATTCATCTGGATGGCATGACTCTTAATGGTAATTCCCCTTTCTCTCTCCAAATCCATATCATCGAGCAACTGGTCTTTATAGTCGCGCTCCGAAACAGAATGGGTCGCTTGCAATAACCGGTCGGCCAACGTGCTTTTCCCATGGTCGATATGGGCTATAATACAAAAATTCCTGATATGATCCATACCTCGTATTTTATCATTCCTGTCTTTATGCAAAAAATATTTTTTGGCGTTGCAAAGATAATGAATAATTGCAATGAAAGAAGAACTTTATTCAAGAAGAAAATATAAGCATTAAAAGACAGCTTTTGCTATTTTACGGATATTATCGGATTGGCCGAGTGTGTAATAATGAATGCCGGGAACTCTGTGTTGAACCAGTTCTTTAGATTGCATTATAGCCCAATCAACACCTACCTGCCGTACTTCTTTATTGGATTTACATTTTTTTATCTCACTAATCAGCTCATTGGGTAAATCAATATTGAAAGTTTGCGGCAATAACCGGACATCATTTAAAGTAGCTACCGGTTTCAGTCCCGGAATAATCGGCACATTGATACCAATATTTCGGCATTTTTCCACAAAATCAAAATATTTTTGATTTTCAAAAAACATTTGCGTAACAATGTATTCAGCTCCTTTATCAATTTTTAATTTCAGATACTCAAGGTCTACCTCCATATTTGGTGCTTCCACATGTTTTTCGGGGTATCCGGCTACCCCTACCGAAAAATTAGTAGGCATAGGATTCACCAGTTGCTCATGCAAATATTTTCCCTGATTTAAGTCTATAATCTGCTCAATAAGCTCGCTGGAGTGTTTATGTCCGCCGGGTTCAGGAATAAATCGTTTATTCCCCGGAACAGGATCGCCACGCAGAACCAGTAAATTATTAATACCCAAAAAATGTAAATCGATTAACGCATCCTCGGTTTCTTCTTTGGTAAAACCCCCACAAACCATGTGAGGAACTACGGTAATTTTATATTTATTTTGTATAGCTGCGGCAATAGCAACAGTACCCGGCCTTTTGCGAATAATCTTTTTTTCCAGAAAACCGTCCTGCCGGTTTTTATAAATTACCTCCTGCTGATGATATGTAATATTTATATACGCAGGGTTAAATTCAATCAGCGGATCGATGGCTGCATAAATCTCTTCAATAGTATGTCCCTTAAGCGGTGGCAAAAGCTCAAAGGTGAACAAGGTATGTTTTGCTTTTTTTATTTTGTCTATCACTTTCATGGTTAATCGTTTAAACTGTATTACGTATAGTTTAAATTTTGAGCCAGCCTTTTTTCAGCCTCTTCCAGGCTTATTCCGGATCTTAGGGCATAATCGGCCACCTGGCCTTTTCCTGTTTTTTGGATATTAAAATATTTTGATTCGGGATGTGCCAGGTAGAATCCGCACACGGAAGCCTGTGGTTGCATCATGAAATTTTCGGTTAATTCAATTCCTATTTCGTCTGCTTTTAACAAATCAAAAACCGGCTTTTTTAATGCATGATCGGGCAACGATGGATAACCTATGGCAGGCCTTATTCCACGGTATCGTTCATGTAATATATCATCATGAGATAATTTTTCATCGATGGCATATCCCCAGTATTCGCGTCGGACTTTTTCGTGCAATAATTCGGCAAAAGCTTCGGCCAGTCTGTTAGCTAAAATTTTTAGCATGATGGCATCATAATCATTACCGGCCTCTTTAAATTCTTTAACCCATTGTTCTGCACCAAGTCCTGCGGTTAGTGCAAATAAACCGATATAATCCTTTTTTTTATATTCTATGGGGATAATAAAATCGGAAAGGCATAAGTTTGCCTCCTTTTCTGGTTTTAACCGTTGATTTCTAAGCATCGGTAAACGAACGATTTCCCGGTTTCCATTTTCATTAAAAACCACTATATCATCCCCGTCGGCATTCGCCGGAAAAAAACCAAAGGCGGCATTGGCCTGTAGCATATTTTTATGAATAATACGTTCGAGCATCTGCTGCGCATCCTCAAAAAGTTTTTTTGCTGCTGCTCCTTTCACAGGATCATTTAATATTCCTGGATAACGGCCCGACAAATCCCATGCATGGAAAAAGAAAGTCCAGTCGATGTATTTTAATAAATTCTTTAAGGGATAATTTTCCAACACTTTAGGCCCTAAAAATGCCGGCCGCTGAATTTGAGAATTTTCCCAGTCGACATGATATCGGTTTTCACGCGCCTCTTCAATGGTAATATATTCAGCTCCTGATTGGGATTGATTATATTTTTCTATGGCTCGCTGGTAATCTTCGTTCAGCCTATGGATAAAATCTATTTTTAAATCTTTTACCAGCAGGCTGTTTACCATATTCACGCTTTGCGAAGCATCTTTAACATACACCACCGGTGCTGAATATACCGGGTCAATTTTTAAGGCAGTATGAATTTTTGAGGTGGTTGCTCCTCCGATAAGGAGCGGAATATCCAGCTTTTCCCTCTCCAATTCACGGGCTACGGTTATCATTTCTTCTAACGAAGGAGTAATCAGACCACTAAGGCCAATGATATCAACTTGTTCTTTTTTTGCTGTTTCCACAATTTTTTCAGGAGGTACCATCACCCCCAGATCAATTATTTCGTAATGGTTACACGAAAGCACCACGCTGACAATATTTTTTCCGATATCGTGCACATCGCCTTTTACGGTAGCCAAAAGAATTTTCCCTTTGGGTGAGGTGTCCCCTGCATTTTTCTTTTCTTCCTCGATAAACGGCAGTAAATAAGCTACTGCTTTTTTCATCACCCGTGCACTCTTAATCACCTGTGGCAAAAACATTTTACCCGAACCAAAAAGTTCTCCCACTTTACCCATCCCTTCCATCAAAGGGCCTTCAACAACTTGTAAGGAGGTTTCATATTTTTTTCTTAGCTCTTCTACATCCTGCTCAATAAAGTCTAAAATTCCTTTAATCAGGGCGTGATTTATTCTTTCCTGCACAGGAGCTTTCCTCCACTGGTCAAAATCTTCTTCTTTCTTTCCTGAAAGTTTATTTTGTTCGGCAAAAGCAAGCAGCCGTTGAGTTGCGTCAGCCCTTCGATTCAATACCAGGTCCTCGGTGAGCTGTAACAAATCTTTCGGAATGTTATCATAAATTTCGATCATCGCCGGGTTAACGATTCCCATATCCAGGCCAGCCTGGATGGCATGATAAAGAAACACGGAGTGAATAGCTTCGCGCACCCGGTTATTTCCACGGAAAGCAAAAGAGAGGTTACTAATACCTCCACTGGTTTTTGCATGAGGCAGATTTTCTTTGATCCATTTTACAGCTTTGATAAAATCTACTGCATAATTGTTATGCTCCGACAACCCTGTTCCAATGGCCAATACATTGGGATCAAAAATAATATCTTCGGCAGGAAAGCCTGCTTTTTCTGTCAGGATGATATAGGAACGTTTAGCAATTTCAATTTTCCGCTCGTAAGAATCAGCCTGCCCTTTTTCGTCGAACAACATGACCACGGCAGCCGCACCATAGCTATGTATTTTTTGGGCTTTTTCAATAAAATCTGCTTCACCCTCTTTCAAACTAATGGAGTTTACCACCGATTTCCCCTGTAAGCATTGCAGTGCCGATTCGATCACTTCCCATTTGGATGAGTCGGCCATAACAGGCACCTTAGCAATATCGGGTTCGGACGCAATTAACCGAAGAAACTCAGGCATCATGGTTTCTGCCTCAATCATGGCATCGTCCATGGAGATATCTAAAATTTGTGCTCCGTTAACTACCTGATGTCTGGCGACATTTAGCGCTTTCTCATAATTATGCTCACGAATTAATTGTGCAAATTTTTTCGATCCCGAAACATTGGTTCGCTCACCAATATTTACAAAATTTCTTCCCCGGCAAATTTCCAGGGGCTCTAACCCGGCAAGCTGCGTTTTGCATTCAAAAACAGGAATTTGCCTTGGCTTGTATCTCCTCGCCACTTTGGCAATTTGCCGGATATGTTCGCAGGTAGTTCCACAGCAACCTCCTACAATATTTACAAGGCCTTTTTCTAAATATCTTTCTATTAATTGTGCCATCTCTCTGGCTTTCTGACTGTAGTTCCCGAATAAGTCGGGCAATCCGGCATTGGGATGCACACTTATATTAAATTTAGCAACCTTTGCCAATGCTTCGACAAAAGGGAGCAACCGTTTAGCGCCAAAAGCACAGTTTAATCCAATACTTAATAAATCGATATGCGATACCGAATAATAAAAAGCCTCCACCACCTGGCCTGAGAGCAAGCGGCCGCTTTGGTCTACCGTTCCGGAAACCATTATCGGAATTTTTATTCCCCGGTTTTTGCCTATCTCTTCAATGGCCATTAAAGCTGCTTTAGCATTTAGCGTATCAAAAATGGTCTCTACCAATAAAATATCGGCACCACCATCCAGCAAGCCTTTGGCTTGTGTATGATATGCTTTTTTCAGTTCATCGAAGGTAATGTTACGGAATCCGGGGCGATTTACATCCGGCGAAAGGGATGCGGTACGGTTTGTAGGACCCATTGAACCTACCACATAGTGCGGGTGCCCGTTTTTCTTTCCAAATTTTTCAATGGCCCGGCGTGCCAGTTTTGCCGAAGCAACATTTAATTCATAAGCCCATTTTTCCATCCCATAGTCAGCCAACGAAACAGCGTTGGCATTAAAGGTGTTGGTTTCAATCAGATCGGCACCAGCCTCGAGATAACGTTGGTGAATCTCACAAATAATCTCCGGCTGGGTTATTGAAAGAATATCATGATTTCCCTTAACAGAATTTTGTATATCTTTAAACCGCTCGCCACGATAGGCTTTTTCATCTAAGTTATAGGACTGTACCATGGTTCCCATGGCGCCATCGAGCACAAAAATCCGTTGCTTTAACTCTTCGTTTAATTTTTCCGGTAGATTCATATTCTTTTCATTTTTTCTGTCGCAGGATCCTCTCATTCATAATATAAATTTACAAAACCCAAACGATCAAAGTCAAATTATTCTTTAATATAGGCCAGAAATACATTCAATTTCGGTAAAATACTTTTTATTTTAATCAGATTTTCCAGTTTGATATTCCCTACAACATAATTGTATTCCTGTCCAGAGTATTTTTCTGTGATTTTTTCAAATTCAAAATAGCTTAAATCAACCAGATTATGGTATCGCAGATAAATTTTGATTTTATGGTTGGTTTTATAATCCACTTTTTTAAAATATTTCTGCTTTTTGTATTCGTATTTATAATGATGCGATCGGGCTGTAATATCCGAAAGAACAGCAGAGCCTGTGGGAAATCCTCCGGCTCCTTTGCCAAACATAAACTGTTTGCCGTAAAACTCGCCCTGTATAACTACCCCGTTGTACTCATCTTCCACATTATAAATGTATTTTTCTGAACTAACCAATCGTGGAATGACAAAGAGAGTAAACGATTCGTTATTGAGTTTTAATAACTGGGCCACCAGTTTTATTTTCAATCCTTTTTCGCGGGCAAACTGAATATCAGACTGTTGGATATTTGCTATTCCGTAATTAAAAATCTCTTCAGGCTTAACAAACGTACCTAAGGCGTGAGTAGCTATAATAATAAGTTTATAGAGTGAATCAAATCCATCCACATCAAGCGAGGGGTTACTTTCGGCAAAACCCAAATCCTGAGCTTGTTTTAGTGCTGTTTGATAATCCAGTCTGTCATTAAAGATCCGGGAAAGAATAAAGTTAGACGATCCGTTTAATATCCCGGTAACCGATTTTAACAAATCATTATCGTAATACTCTTCGATATTCCGGATTACAGGGATACTTCCACAAGCCGAAGCATCATATAACAAAGCGGTTTCGGTTTCTTTCTGTAGTTCAATCAGCTCATCTAAATGATAGGCCAACATTTTTTTATTTCCCGAAACGACTGCTTTTTTGTTTATCAAGCACTTTTTTACAATATCATATGCTTCCTCAGCATCATCAATTAACTCAACCACAAGGTTTATCTCTTTATCGTTAATGATATCCTCTTTGTTAAAGGAAAACTTATTTTCAGGTAATGATCTTTTTTTATCTTTTTGTTTTACACAAATTTTACTTACAGCTGCATCAACGGTTTTGCTGTATTGTAATACATGATAAAGGCTTTCACCCACTACTCCGTAACCAAAAAGCCCGATATTAATTTTATGTTGCATATTGTTTTACGCTTAAAAAATGTTTAATGATTTTTGTTAATTGCTCTGTTTCAATCAAAAATCCATCATGACCATACAACGAATCTATTTCAAGATATTTAGAATTTGGGATATACTGTTGTATTTCCTTTATTTCATCAGGATAAAACAACAAATCGGATGAAATAGCGATTAATAATGTTTTTGCCTGAATACCAGCTAATGCTTTAGCAATACCACCCCGTTTGCGGCCTGCATTATGTGTATCAAAAGCCCTGGTAATGCAATAATAGGCAAAGGCATTAAATCGTTTCACCAGCTTATCGCCCTGATATTGCTGATAAGAGATTGCGCGGAAATTTTCCAGCTTGTCCTCTTTGTCCTGTTGCGTTTTATTGTAAGTTGCTGCATTGCGGTAACTCAGCAAGGCTATGGAACGCGCTACTCTGAGTCCTGCCTGCCCTGCTTTTTCATGTTTTTCCCGAAAAGTAGGATCAGCCGAAATGGTCAGCCGCTGCGACTCGTTAATGGCAATATTCCAGGGCGACGCAAATGCTCCGCTTCCAATAAACACCAGGTGTTCAATCAACGAAGGATTCATAATACTCCATTCCAGGGCTTGAAAACTACCCATGGAACCTCCGGTAATCATAAAAATTTTAGCGATCCCTAAATGTTTCCTTAATAGCTCGTGGGCATTCACCATATCCCGGATTGTAATTAAGGGGAAATCGTGATAAAAAGGCTCACCGGATTTTGGATTAATAGATAACGGCCCGGTAGTTCCATAACATGATCCCAAAAAATTGGCACAAACAATGAAATATTTGGAGGTATCGAATATCAATCCCTCGCCCACCATGCCTGGCCACCAATCGGCAACGTCCGAATTGGCGGTTAGCGCATGACATACCCATATTACATTATCTTTAGCCTCATTTAAAATACCGGCCGTATGATACGTAATCCCGATATCATGTAATGATTGCCCATTTTCGAGCTTAAATTCTCCTTTGGTTTGAAATTGATGCTGTGTCATGATAATTTTTTTAAGCGAAAGCCGAAAGATAAAAGAATTTTTTAATTATTGGAGGATAATTAACTTCGTACAAATTCTGATTTATCCCCGGCATTTCGCTTACTATTATTATGTTGCCAAAGGCATTTCGTTGTTTATAGATTTATTTTCAACATTCATTTTTTTAAAAGCCTGTTCAAAATCACTGATGATATCATCAATATGTTCCAACCCGACAGATACGCGCAATAACCCGGGCGATACACCGGCCTGCACCTGCTCATCTTCTGTTAACTGCCTGTGAGTAGTTGCTGCCGGCAAAATAATTAATGTTTTGGCATCGCCTACATTAGCCAAATGGCTTACCAGTTGAAGACTGTCCACAAATTTAGTGGCTTTTTCTACACCTCCTTTTATTTCGAATGTCAATACTCCACCATACCCGTTTTTCAGGTATTTCGATGCATTTTGATGATTAGAGTCATCGGGTAAACCCGGATAATTTACTTGTTGGACATTTGGGTTTTTACTTAACCAGTAGGCCAGAAGCAGCGCATTTTCCGTATGCTTCAGCATTCTAAAAGAAAGCGTTTCCAGCCCCTGTAACAGTAAAAATGAATTAAACGGGCTAATGGCCGGGCCAAAATCACGCAATCCTTCTACCCTGGCCCGAACAATAAAGGCAAGGTCACCAAACTTTTCGGTGTAGATTAATCCATGATACCCCTCGGATGGTTGGGTAAACTGGGAGAATTTTCCATCGACCCAGTTAAAATTTCCTGCATCAACAATTACACCGCCCATACTGGTTCCGTGCCCACCAATCCACTTGGTGGCCGATTCAACAACAATATTAGCCCCCCAATCAATCGGTTTACACAAATAACCACAAGCGCCAAATGTATTATCTACAATCAGCGGGATATGATATTTACCAGCTAATTTAGCAAACGCCTCAAAATCGGGAACAAAAAAACCGGGATTGCCAATGCTTTCCAGATAAATCGCTTTGGTATTGCTGTCGATTAATGGTTCAAAATCTTTAGCACTCCCCGACGGTGCAAAGCGAGCATCTATCCCCAGATTTTTAAACGACAGCTTAAACTGGTTATGCGTACCTCCATATAAATACGGAGAGGTAACAAAGTTGTCGCCGGCCATTAGAATATTATTTAAAGCAATAAACTGGGCTGCATGTCCCGAAGCAACAGCCAATGCCTCTTTACCACCTTCGAGAGCAGCAATCCGTTTTTCAAACACTTCAGTTGTAGGGTTCATCATCCGTGTATAGATGTTCCCTTTTTCCTGCAAGTCAAACAAACGGGCTCCATGTTTTGTATCTCTGAAATTATACGATGTTGTCTGATACAACGGAACAGCCCGTGAACCCGTTACCGGGTCGGGGGTCTGTCCTGCATGAATTTGCAATGTTTCGTATTGATAATTTTTCATTGTTTTCATTGTTTTTCTGATTTTTATTCTGATTAATATTATACACAAGCATCGCAACACACTTCGCCGGGAAAAAACTCATCATGAATTTCTTTTACAGTTTCGTTACGATTATTTTTATCTACAATAAAATACATCGCTACATTACTAGCTCCGAAACAAATAATTTTAATATTAATCCCTTTGCGGGCTACAGCACTAAAAATTCTTCCGGCAATGCCCGCTTTAGATACCAATCCCTGTCCGACAGCAGCAATAACAGAAATATTGCTGTCAATCCCGATATCACTAATTCCATGAATATCTTTTTGCAGGATAATATTTTTTGCTTTGGACAGCTCTTTTTTAGCCAACAAAATATTAATGGCTGTTTGCGATGTAATTACCGATTGAATATTTATACCGGCATCGTCGAGTGCTACTGCTGATTTGGCAAGGATTCCCGGCTTAATACCTACCCCGGAACCTGATAATTTTAACAGCCCGAAATGATCGCTGTAAGCAACACTTTTTACTACATTACTGGTTATTTTTTCTTCTTTGTGAATAATGGTAAATGGCCTGATTCCTTCGCAGGACTGATGAATATCCATAATCCGGATAGGAATATTTGCTTTGGCTAAAGGCTCTGTGGTACGCGGATGCAATATCTGAGAACCAAAATAGGATAGCTCCGAAGCTTCTCCATAAGTTAGTTCATTCACATTCACCGTGCCGGAAACAATCTCCGGGTCGGCACTTAAAAAACCTTCCACATCTTTCCATAAATCTAACGATTGAGCATTAAGGCAGGCCGCAATGGCAGCAGCAGAATAATCGCTACCGCCACGGCCTAACAAAGTGGTACATCCATCGGGTGATATCCCATAAAACCCTGGAATAATGTACGTTTTATGGACAGATAATGCTTTTCTCAGATGGATTTCCGTGCGTTCAAAATCTACGGATGCATTTTTATACTCGCCATCAGTAAACAAGCCTATATCTTCGGGTAAAGCTTCGCAGCAATCCTCGCCAAAATAGGTTAAGATATAAAAAAGAGTCAATGAGCTTAATCGCTCACCAAAACTCAAAACTTCATCATAAATTTCCGGTGGAACTTCATTTAAATGGGTTACAGCAGTTAAATTTTCTTTTAACCTCTCAAGCCTTTTTTCAAACTCAATGCAATATTGATCGAGCAGCAAATTATCTTTATCTTTTATAATTTGTTGTATAAGTAGCCATTTTTGATTCCGGATATCTCGGGTAAACCGGGCAATATTCATTTTTCCTGCTGCACTTTTCTCAACTGCATTAATCAAGCGGTTTGTCATTCCGTAAAACGCTGAAACAACAATAATCAGTGGTTGATTATAATTTTTAACAGCCTGGATTACTTTTTTTATTCCATCAATATCCCTTAAGTTCGAACCACCGAACTTAACTACCTGGTAAGACATAATAAATCTATTTTTGGATTGAACATATAATTATACTGTTTGCCTATGGAGCAAGCCGTGGATGTTTCGGAAAGACTTTAATCTACTCTCCGGCTAACGCATGCACATAGGCAAAAGCGGCATCGTAAAATTGTTAAACCAAAAATGATTGACAATTACAAAACCCGGTAAGGAATAACTAGTAGTACAAAAAAATTTACTTTCCATGATTTTTGCGTTTAGTTTATAATTTCCCTCCCTAAAAACTAACGGCAACTGCCGAAACGGGATTTGGGTTAGGTATTGGCACCTTTTCTGCGGTTTGCAGAGGGTTGCCAGAGGTTCACCGAGCCTAATCTCTCCCCTCTTCTATATAAATCAAACGCCCTTGGTGAAGGATGTTTGAAATGTTGGTACAAATATAACAACAAATTTTTGGAATATGCAAATAAAAAAAGAAGTGGTAATTTTTTATGGAATGGGAACTAACTTTTAATATTGTGAAAATTTTTTTAATTTTAGAAAAATAAAAACCAACAGTATGACGCTTATCAC
>Ga0182239_1000613_pt1 | contig 12759 bp, 12 predicted proteins | sample hydfrate6_PW_210_FD_132456 | JGI IMG/M metagenome (GOLD analysis project Ga0182239, IMG submission 132456) | Subsurface microbial communities from deep shales in Texas, USA - hydraulic fracturing test 6_PW_210 | ecosystem: Environmental > Aquatic > Deep subsurface > Shale gas/oil reservoir >...
TCACCAGAGTGGAGAAAGGACGTGAAATATGAAACCGATGCCATGCTGTTTGTGAAAAATGGTGGTGACAAAACCCTGAAAAACTACGATGCAGAGGTTGTCAGGGATGGCTTTAAACACACCCTGATTGGCACATTACCCCAAAGTCACATAGGTTTTTTGACAGACACAAAACTCTATTATGAATACGGGGATTTTCTTTTTGTCCACGCCAACACAGACCCCCTCAACCCCCTGGAAGAGAACGACCCTTTTGCCTTTCTGTGGGATCGCCCCACTCAATACCGGGAAGGCAAAACCCTGATTGCCGGACACACGCCAACCGAAGAAGGTTATACCCCGGACATTGGCTCGGGAGTTGTAAGACTCGACACCGGCGCTGCCTATGGCGGTCCCCTGAGCGCCATGGATATATTCTCGGGGCAGATGTGGCGCTCACAAACGGGTTAAACGATCTTCTTTCCCCTTGTCCATGAATCAAAGGGGCACCGCCATGCGACTCATAGCAATAGGTGACATCCACGGCCACAACGACAAACTGAAGTCCATCCTGGTGCAGATAGATCCGCAGCAGTCAGACCAATACGTCTTTCTGGGCGACTATATAGATCGTGGCCCGGACAGCAAGGGCGTGATTGATACCCTCATTGAATTTCGCGCTGAATTTGGGCGTAGCGTATTTCTGCGCGGAAATCACGAGCAGCTCATGCTCGATGCTCTCGAAGAGCACTGTCCACAGCACTTCTCTGTAGGCTTGCAGCCCGCCTGGAATCCCTCGGAGAGTGGCATATATGGAAATTGTGGCAACTTCGAGATTTGGTCTCAGAACGGCGGCTGGAAGTGTCTTGAAAGCTACGGGGTAAAAAGAGAAGAACTGGCCAATCTGCCTGACTGCTGGGACTTCGTACCTTCCGAGCATATTGCCTTTATTGCGCAGACCGAACTTTACCACCGCCAGGACGGTTACCTGTTTGTCCATGCCGGAGCAGTTGAAACCCTGCCCCTTGATGAACAGATGGAAACGATTTTATGGGAACGCCACGCTCCACCTGGGGTAAATGAGATCCACGTTGTAGGTCATGAGCCTTGTCCCGACTCGGAGGAACCCTACTTTGAAGAGATGCGCTACAATCTGGATACTGGAGCAGGATATGACAGAAAACTCACCGCATGCGATGTGCTCACCAAAAGGTATTGGCAGGCATGAAACAGGTTGAGAACCTTAGAGAATATATACTGGCCGGGCAGAATGTGGTTTTGTATGGAGAGAAGGGCAGAAGTAAAACCGCTCTGGTGTCTGAGACCCTACACCTTGTCTCTGGCAGCCATGATGCTGTTGTAGTTGATCTTAATGATGTTGTGAGCGCCGATGAGGTTGTTTCCAGGATTTCAAGAGCCTTGCAGCACATCCCTGTGAGAAAACGCCCCAAAGAGGCTGTGCGGCGCTTTTTCCGTAAAATTTTGCCTGCCGGATCAAAGCAGGGCTGGCAGGATTCAATGTATGAGATGTTCAATGACATTGAAAGAACACACCAGGAAAGGCCCCTGGTTGTTGTCCTTGACGAGTTCCAGGATGTGCTTAACTGTCAAGACAGCGATCGGCTGATTGCTATGTTAAGATCCTACATTCAGCATCAGCCTGACATCCCCTACATCTTTGCCGGAAGCATCAGGCACCAGATGTATGACATTTTTATGGGTTACAGCAGCCCCTTCTTCAAGTCGGCACTCCCGCTGGACTCAGAGCTATGACATTTATTTCAAAGGTAGACCCTGATTTACTCAAGCCCTACGCGAAGAAATATATCTGATGGAAAACACCGGAAGAGGCAGTAGAATTCCCACGGCGTGTAATCTCGCAGGTGATGAACCTGAGCGTGCAGGAAGACATGGAGTCATTGGCCGCAGCCGTAAGTGATGACGTTCTGCGCGAGGCAATATCACAAGCCGAGATAGGCGAGTTTGATGAACGCCAATGGCACTACTGGCATATTCGCCTGAGGCTTTGTAGAAGAGATGAAGAACCTCCTCCCATGCCCGTGCGCAGGGTGGAATAGCCCTGCAGCTACCCGAGATATTAAAACATGAAAAGCGAAACCTTCTACCCGGAGATATTATGCAATACCGCATAGAAGTAGAGAAGAGAACTGAGCTGGACGGCTTTTTAAAAGCAAATCTGATTGAAAAGGATGTTGGAACGGTTGCCGAGATAACTACACACCGACCCGATGAGAAGCCTGACCCTGAACACGGCATCTATGCCCTTGAATGGCATGACGAGCAGGCAGGGCAGAGATTTACTGAATATGCAGCCTCGCTCGAATCTCCTGTCCTGGATGAAGCCCTGGCTTTGGACCTTAAAATTTCCAGCGAATATGCAGAAATCCTTTATCGAGACGGTCTCATCTCCGACCTTATGGACATCGAGAATATCTACTACTACAAGAAACTTGCCGAAGACAACACACTCTACCGTCTGCCAAACGATCCAGAAGATAAAGTCCGTATAGCTCCGAACCCTGATGGTCGAAGAATGCAGGAAGCTCTTGATCTTGTGTTTGGCAAGGGTACTGCAACAATACTGAACGATACCCTTCCTGAAGATCCTGAAGCATATGTAGGGATTTAATAGCAGGCTACGGCATCAGCGCAAGCGGCTCCGCATCGGCTACCAGCGGTCAGCTAGGTGCTGAAAGCGTAAGTGTCCACGACAGCAGCAACGAGCTGAGCAACGACATCTGGCGTGCAATACGATAGGCTCCGACTTGCTTGAGACAAGTCCGTGCGTATTACTAATGGCGTAGCCTCTGCTTGAGTGCTTTTATCCTGAATGGCATTATACTATTCAGGATAATCCAAAGACGTTGAGCGGGTTTTCACCCCTGGCACCTCGCTAGAGCAACAAAAAACAATAGACGTTACCCGAAAAGAAAGGATGGTGGACGATGGATACCTTAGCGGCACACTACATTGCAGATGGTTTCGAGCAAGGCAGAGTCAAAGGCGAGCTGAACGGCTGGAAGAAAAAGGCACAACTGATGTCAAACGAATACTCCGTGCTGCATCGGGATTGGCATTATAGGGGAATGGCGGCCATTGCATGGCGTGAAATTGCAACGGACTTGTATGAAAACTATTATAAAAAAGTGGTAAAGCCTAGCAAACAAGTAAGCTTGAACCAGATGTGGCACAATGAATTTTCAGGCGCCAACAATCAATACCCCTACGATCCCAGAGAAGCTCCTACTGTAAGATGAATGTTGGATAAAAAATTGAACCACAAAAAGGCCGCGTACTGTACTCAGACGCGGCCTTTTGTGGTTATCAACCAAACTTTGTCTAATTATTTGGGGGAAAGATCCGGTGTCCTGGCTTTAGTCTTCCCACCTCCACCGGAGCCGCTTCCACCGCCACCTTTCTTGTCATCATCACCACCAGCTTTCATAGCGCCGGCAGCACCGCCAACGGCACTGGTACCGCCACGGCCTGCAACTACAGCCATGCCACGGATACGAGCTTCGTCCTGATGCTCGCCAAGGCTTGTTGCCTGGCCGCCGATCCATTTGGTGACGTTCTCGGGCAGGTGTGTGATAAGCCCGAACACCTTATGGGCAAACACGATCATTACCGAGATAAGCAGGATAATGAAGGCTATCTGCGTAATGGGACCTGACAGCCAGTTAGCTGTGACAGACGCCTGGTAAATCATAAAGCCTGCGGCTACCGCTTTTCCGATAGCCGTAAAGATAATGATACTCGCAAAGAAGCCTGCGACCATCAAGGGAGGTCTTGCCAGAATGCCAAGCATGAGCATGTAGCCCTGTCGCCCGTGCTGTCCGGCGAATCCGTCACCTTCGGGTATAAGGTGTCCCACAGCCCATAACGGTGCGGCAAAGAGCGTTTCGACTATCAAGATAAGCCAGCCGATCATCGCAGACATCCAAAGAATCCAGGGCAGGGCCGGCAGGTAATATGCTGCGAATATGCCGAAGATGATGAGAGCGCCACCTATAAACGAAATCGCAGTTACTACCTTGCCGGCCAGGGCTGAACCGCCTGCTGCTGTGGCTGTTCGTGAAAATTATCGAGGTCTGGTTCCACGAACTAGTTAGGTCTGATTCCACGATTGGAGGTCGGAGAACAGATAGAACCCCGGTTTTCCGTTCTTCGATAGCGTATTTTAGGGCAGATCGGTGTATTAAGGTCTGGTTCCACGATTGAGCAACAATAGTAAGGTCTGATTCCACGATTGGTAAGGTCTGATTCCACGGTCTATCAAAAACCACGGTCAAATGATAGACTGGAAAGTATAGGGGATATTCCTATCAAAAGGTTGTCCCCATCGTTTTGATAGGCTTTTATCAAAAGGTTAAGGAGATTTTGAAATGATTGTAGGGTATGCCAGGGTATCCACCACCGGACAGCACCTTGAAACTCAGATTGAACAGCTGGAACAAAACGAGTGTGAAAAGATATTCAAGGAGAAGGTGAGTGGGGCCAAAAAGGAGCGTCCAGAACTGGAGTCCATGCTGGACTTTGTGCGCGAGGGAGATTCTGTGGTCTGCTGCAAGCTGGATCGCATCGCCCGGAGTACAAAACATCTTCTGGAGATAGTGGAACGCCTGGAAGATAAAGGGGTGGCTTTCAAAGTTCTGAATATCAACCTGGATACCAGTACGCCTACCGGTAAACTAATGCTTACCATGTTAGGCGGGATCGCCCAGTTTGAGCGGGAAATGATGCTGGAACGTCAGGCGGAAGGGATTGCTAGGGCTAAAAAGGAAGGAAGGTTTAAAGGCAGGCCTTCGGTTATCAAGGACAAAGCTGAGCAGATCAAGGATATGGTTTCGCAGGGAATGCCCAAAGCTCAGATTGCTAAAAAATTGAATATTGGGGTAGCGTCTGTTTATCGGGCTTTGAAATCACAGTAGAGAATAAAGTAAAGATAACTGCTTGAGTTTTATAGCAATACCTGCAAGCAAAAATTGAGAGGCTGATTCTTTTCTGATTCGATTTTATCGATGACAGCATCGAAGCTTCCTGTGCTGTCGTATGGCATTATATATTTATGCACTTATCACTCTAATCTAGGCATCAACAATTCAGCTGTTTCTAGTAATATCCTTGTTGACCTGTGCGATATCACTGGGCGCCATATAATTATTAAAAGTCACTCTTATAGAAATCATCGATAGCAGATTTAGACCGTTATAAGTGAGTTAGAGCGTAATGTGACAAAAATGAGTGGCATGAACTTACTCTCCGATACGAGGATCGTTGATGAACTGGGGATCGGCATAATTCGTGATCCCTTCTCCAATACACTTTATGTGGGTATTTAAACCATCCAGACCCGTGCAAAGTACTCGATTAATTGCGTGCTGTTTGACTTTCGATTTTGTTTTATTGGCCTTTTCTCCTTTTTAATTAGCTGGTTGCCACAGGCCGTCCCGTAAGGTGTGCTCTCATACTACCTTGCGGGAAAATCGATCTTACGCCCTTCTGTGTATGCTTTCATGATTTCAATAATATTTAAATAATAACAATCTACGGTCGGAAATTCGGAGGATATGCTGCCGTCGCGATGCAGCATGGCAACTGAATGAAAAGTATTGGATTCACCTGGAGCTGCTGGAAATACGAAACATCCCTTTACCGTTTCACCTTCTGCCACGCTGGAGACAGCGATATCGTAAAAGAATTGCTTAATAATATCTCCCAGTCCCGGTGCATTTCCAAGGCTTGTCGCATCATAGTATTTGGCATCTAGGATATGCAGAGCGCCAGCCCCATCCCGCAAAACGATATCTGTTAGCAAACCTCTTTCTTGGACAGCGGAACTACCATCGCGAAGGAAATACGCGGGGCGAGGCAAGCGGCTGTTCCATCCCGCCTCTACACCGATTAGCACTTTTCTTAACATGTACTCCCAGACCGTGTGAAAATCCTCGACGCCGTAGTACGTTTCTCCGGCTTGCGAAGCCGGATCGTTAACAAGGTACGAGATCAACAAATTAGCAAGGGATATGGCACGAGAAGCATAAAGTTCAGGCAATAAAAGCCGCAAATGAGTAGCCCACAGAGATTTGGGGAGACGGGGTAGATTATGCTCCTTCAGTTCGTCTGCGCGGCTGGCCAGGCCATCAATCCACCATCCGTGCTGGTGTACGATTTCGAGTATGACGGCGGCTTGCACCTGCGAAAGCAGAGAGTCGTGTGAATCCCGTGAGCGAGTAGTCCGTATTTGAGGGTAAACGACACTGCCGTCAACGCCTATAAAGGGCTGCTCTTTGATGACGGTTCTGTGCCATACCGGCTTTCCAGTAGTTCTTGAGGGATGCCGCGAACGCTCGAAGAATATACCATACTGAAGGAAGTCTTTGGCTAGTTCCGCGATGAGCGCGAGTCGTCCTGTATCACCCTCGCCGTCGACGGCAACACCAAAACGGTCAGTCATGTCACGTCCGAACCGCGTCAAAACGCGCATGGTCAAACGCGCTGTTTGCAAATCCTGCTGGGGCAAACCGGAATAGGACTTCCGTGGCAGGAAGACATAGGAGCGTGTTTCATTTACACCGGCCAAGCCGCAAAACTGGAGAGACGATCTGCCAGCTTTTATGCCCAAGCGTGAAGTACGCAGCTCCGCCGAAAATTCCGCGTGCTCGTTCGCGAGTTGCTTGAGATCAATGCGGTCTTGGAGAATGTGAAGAGAAGTGGCCATAGCCATCGTCCGCTTACGGTCCTCCGGCACCGAGTTTTGCAAGCAGAGCATCTGAGAATATCCTCTGTGAAGCCTCTACGCTCGCTGAAACCTCTCCGAAGGTTTTCAAACTACCAACATCAAAAACCTTTTCTCTGCCATGATGGCGGAGTAAGTCATCCCACAGATAGATCAGCACCTTCCCTGGTATCTTGCTTGAACGCGAAAGATCATCGGTGGTCACGAACCACGGGCCGAGTAAGCGATCCTCGGCAATATCCAGTTGCTCGGTAAGATGATCGTTGATGGACTTGGCAAACTCGCGCCAAGGCATCGACGTCACCGATCCATCAGCGAGGATGATATCCAAAGAACCAGATGGCGCTGCCGAATAGTCAATAGGGACGTACTCTTGACGCCATCTCCGCCGAAACGCAGTATCGATCGGGTATACCCCTTGATCGGCGCTGTTCATCGTAGCTAAGAGCCAAAGGTTAGAGGGTAGCGACACGCACTCGATATCTCGGCTAAGGTTGGTTCCGAGCCATGCTTTGAATTCGAGTGTCGGGAAATCGACGTCATACTTGCCTGAGCCATCTCTATCCCGATCTAGCAAAAGAAAGAGGTCACCGAATACGGCTGCGGCCGGCGCGCGATTAAGTTCTTCGATTACGAGGTATGTTTCCTGATCGGGGTGTGCCAAGGCATTTAGTAGAGCAAGGGCAAATGGACCTGGTGAAAACGAATATGTCACGCGATCTTCCTGCATGACTGGCTTCAGAGCGCCGACAAAATCGCTGTTCTGCATATCAGGATGAAACACGGTTCGAACGCAAAACTTTCCGTCCACCATGCCATCCACGGTGTGTGTCTTGCCGGTGCCAGGAGCCCCATAGAAAATTATGTTCTCGCCACCTTCTAGCGCAGCGACCGGCGATGTAGGACCAGCACCACTTCCCACTCCGACATCATCGGTTTCAACGACATGAAGGTGCGACATATTCTCAACGTAGTAGTGCATGAATTCAGGCCTGAAGCAGCAGACATAACGCCCTTTGCTGTCCCGCGAGCGGGCAAAGCCGAATCGGAACGCACCTGCGATTGCCTCAATGTTAACATAGCACGAGTTATTCTTCGCATGGCCACGATAAGCAGCCACATCCCAAGCACAGATGACAACCTCATTATCATCAAGGCAATAGAAGCCAAGCAGGAGACAACGATGTTCCCCAACTTTGTCGAGTTCGAAATCGGCTTGATGCTCTTCATAATCACGCGTGATCTGGATCCTCTTTTCGTTTGGTCTCGATCGCGCGGAAGAGGCCAAATTTGGAAAAATAAAAACCTCAAGCTTATAGAAAGTCCCGGGAGTCCGGCTCTTGACTGTAAATTTAATGAACCGGCCACGCGGGTCATGTCGTTGAATGTCCGCCGTCCAACCCCAAGCGGTAAGTGCCCTTTCTAAAATCCTCTCACGGGCATCTACATCGGGATGCTTTGGATCATCCCCTTGAACAATTTCACCCAATGTGGTCGATTGATTCTTCATTATTCCTCATTTTTATCTGATCGTTTGTCAATTGTAGCGACAGGACATGACGAAATGAAGGCACTGCGCCCGAGAAATCATAGGATCGCACTAGCGCACCTGAATTCTGTTTCGTCTTTTCAAACCGCTTTCGCCGCGCCCACATACTTTTAATCTTCGGCACCGACGCCTCGGCTAGTTCATCAAGAGTTGCGGATACCGGAAAATCAAGGATGTTCGCTCGTGTAACGTGGAACCCATCTCCCACACTGCGCCAGTATTCCATGAACACGTCAGAGGTTATGAGCCCTAAGAACTTATAGAATGTTTGTCGATCCTCGAAAGCGAACGCCTGGATTCCGCTTCCAGCCTCGCCTCGCACTGATATATAGTTTCTTGCGACACTGCCGATGAAGAGATAATGCCGCCCTCTCGACTGAACAAGATCACCGAGAGAGTATTTAAAATTGGTGCTTTGTAGATATTTGGCCATTTCGGTTGATGAAGGGCGGATGAACTGATCCCCGAGGCTATAGTCCGTCACATCATCAAAGTGCGCACGGCTAGATAGTAGGGCACCACGGTCCGCGGCACACCATCGATGCATCTTAGAAGAGAAGAGACGATGCTCCTTGGCAGCAAAAGCGGAAATGATTGTACAACGTTGGCTATTAGCCTTGTTAGTATTCTCGCTTTGAGGCTTTCCTGATTTGAAAAGAGTGTCGGGGATATTGTCGAAGTGACTTGCGTAGACCTTAAGTTTTTTTGCGCGCATTTTGTGGCGCAATGCAGAGTAGTCACGGCTAAATGCCAAGGAGAGTGGGACTATGAAATGTATCGCGGCCAATGGAGCAGCCTCTTCTAAGCATCGATCCAGGAAATCGGCAAAGGTGTTCTTCCAAGTTGCACCCTTCGAATTAGAAACAAAAGGTGGATTGCCGAAAACAACGGTTGGCTTTCCAGAACCAAGGCCGTCATAGCGTAGAAAATCAGCTTGCTCCAAAGACGGCGAAAAGTACTTATCCCCCAAGGCAGTATTAATGAGAGAAAATTGGCGTTTTGAATATTCGAGCGCAAATTTATTTAGGTCTATTAGGTGCAAATCGAGATCACGCATCACCTCCAGCGAGACACCAAGTTTGAGAAGTTTGTCGAACAGTGCGTAGACTAAGACACCTGAGCCGCATGCTGGTTCGATAAAACGATGTGCCCGTAAAAATTCCGACGCGGATTTGTTGTCAGAAATACCACTCGCGTCAAAAAACTGGTTCCAGAAGAATTTTGCAACATCAACGGGAGTGTAGTATGAGCCGGAATGCTTGCGGGCCAGTTCCGTCCTGCAGGAAGTATAATAAGCGAGATCGCGTTCGTCCTTTTCTGCCTTTTGAAGAATCCTCTCCACAAGAAGCTTTGCAGTTTCCTGTACATTCCAGTCAGAAAATTCGGCGACTACCGAAACTTTGAGGTCTTTATGGGGTGTTGCGGTGAGATTCATTCCAGATGCTCGATGAGATGAGATACCATGTGCTTACCCAGCAAACATGGAACAGCATTGCCAATCTGCTTTTGGATAGAGCGACGACTTCCTGCGAATTTGTAGCCGTCAGGGAAGGTCTGGATTGCGGCTATTTCGGGCACACGAAGACGTCGATTTTCCCAATGGAAAGGACCAACCCAAGGGCCGGGCTGAGCGGCGATAGTAATTGACGGCAAGTCCGGATGTAGCTTATGAAGAAAGTTCCAGAACCTCCCGCCGGTACGAAAAGTGCGACCATTATAGTTGTTTATTTTGGATAGAGCGATATAGTTTTTACCTGCTGGAACATGAACAAGTTCATAGTAGTACGTACCATCTGAGGTATCTTCCTGTGGTTCAAAATATCTCCTCGTAGAAAATTTTTCGATGAAAGAACCGACCCCAACATAGGGGGCAAACCTATTCATAAGTTCGGGCTTTGATGGATCTCCATGAGTTTGATGCGGTTCTGGGATCGAATGCTTTGCGCCTTGCACACCAAAGACGAATACACGCTTCCGCTTTTGTGGAACCCCAAAATCTGCGGAATTAGCCCGGAAAACTGTACAAGCGTACCCGAGCCCTTCTGCTTCGGCGACAAATCGTTCAAAAGTTGGCAGATTTGTTGGGTGTCTAATGCTTTCAACATTCTCGAACAAAAATCCATTGGGTTGAAGTTCACTCACGGCTCTTAGGAATTGCCCCAGCATGTTGCGCGGGTCTTCCTCTATCAGACGATTATTATTCTTCACCCAATAGCCGTTCTTAGAAAAAGGCTGACAAGGCGGTCCACCGATAAGAATCTTGTCGGATACATCCCTCCACTTTGTAAAGTCAATGTTCCTTATATCGTCCTCAACAACTCCGGCATTGTGGCCGCCGATGTTGTTAAGACGCAAAGTTTCAGCTGCATCCGGGTCGTTTTCAACACAGGCAACGATCTCGGCACCTGCATTGATAGCCCCGATATCGAGGCCTCCCGCCCCAGAGAACAAGCTTACGCATTTTACCACTGTCTGCTCCTTCCTCTCCGCCAAACGCAAACGTTGCTTCTTGTTATCTTCCTCATTGCCGAACACCAGACCGTGCTGCAAAGCCAATGAGGGTTGCCCCATAATTCGAAAGGGGTACTCGATTCGAGCAATGTTCTTTATATGTTCTGGCCGACTTGTTGACAAGATGTTTATGTGGCGATGGATTCAATGGGTTCCAAAGCAGGCACTTGTTAGGCTACGCACTATAAGCTTACGGGCTCGGTCAGTCCCATTGTTTTGTTGCAATCTCGCGCCGATGACAGATCCCAAGCCACGCAAGGCTAGTCTGGATGTAGTCCTCACCCTGCCATGGCCATGAGAAGCAATTTACGTACTAGATTTGACTCTGAGGCTGGCCAATAACCATAAATAGCCGCCCGAGATAAGCTTCCAACAAGCGGTGCTTAACAAACGCTTGCTCACAATCCCGACAATGCTCAGGAACCACCATCTCCTCTTTAAACGAAGTCATGTAACACAGTATGTCAAAAAGGCGTTTTTAAAATTTTTCCCCGTTTATTCCTCCCGCGAATCCACCCGCTAGACCTCGTAGGTGGTGATGGTCGACAAGCCCAGCGAACCAAATTGTTTTTTCCAGATATTTCGGGCAAGGAACTTCGTCTGGGAAGGTCTTAAAAAACTGATTGATATTCATGAACATACCTCCTTTAGGAACTATGTTTCCTTGCTGTTGTGTCACTTTATGTCACATCTACCTTGTTTTGGTGGATAGGATCGAAAAAATTCGACAAGGCACAAAGTACCACCTCGAGTTCGAAATGTGAAGAAAGTCCAAGGGATTAATGTCGAGGAGGGAGGACAGCTTCCTCGATCACAGAAGATGTCGCCAGGGTAGAACTGCCTGACCATTCGTGGCGCACCTTGAACTCGGACAGATACACCCAATCGACTGAGAAAAACCCCGGATCAATCACCAAAGTCTCAGAGGCAAAAAGCTCTTCCTCGGCAGGCATCCCGTCCAGCACGTTCAGGAAAGACCCGATTGGCTGTGGTACGACCTCCACCTCCATCACCTCTACTGTATGCCCTGGGGCAACCTCGTGTACACCGGCCAGCCTCTTCTTTAACTCATCCGCCCTGCCCTCTTCGCGATAGTGAGACACCGGCAGCCCCGTAACCACTTTGCTGATTCGCTCCATCCCCGAAGTTTTCAGGGCGGCGAAAAACAGCGCCTTGTATTCCGGCGATTTCGTATAGTCTTCGTGCAATGCCCTCTCCCACCCGGAAAGGCTGTGAGGCTCGACACCGGCAATATAGTGCTGGCCGTCCACCAACACTTCTACCCCTTCGTTGATATTGCCGTGCGCATCTGTGCACATGTTTTCGATAGGCGCCGCCCCTACAGGCATCACCTGGATATCCAGATCCGGGCGATCCACAAAACCGCGCACAATTTTCAGATTGCTATAGCCGATGTCCACCGCGAGTACGTACATAGTTTGCTCCTTTTGATTTGTTTTGGGCGCGTGCTTTGATCATCCAGCGCCAGGTTAGCGAAAAATTGCGTATTGACGATTAAGAAAAACCAAGAACGACTAGCGAACGACTCCAGTCGTTCTGCAGAACGACTGAGTTTGGCAATTTTGGTGAAAAAATAGCCAAGAACGACTAGCGAACGACTGGAGTCGTTCGCTAGTCGTTTTCGGGTAAGGATACAGAAGGGCCGAGAAAGGTGGAGGCCAAGAAACACACTTTTTGCGCGTTTCTTAGGGGTTGCTTCTAATGCCGCTATGTGTACACTGGAGCACAAGTAGAACAATAAGGACTGACAGTGTAAATCCGCATTACAATGCGGATAAAGCAACTAATCAACCGAGCTCCGGCTCGGGGCAGCTCTATAATGCGGATTGGCGTTGTAAATCCGCATTAAAATGCGGATTGCAGTTGCGCCAAACGGCCAATGAGCGCAGTAAAAGACCATAATGCGGATTGGCGTTGTAAATCCGCATTAAAATGCGGA
>Ga0182239_1000614_pt1 | contig 12757 bp, 10 predicted proteins | sample hydfrate6_PW_210_FD_132456 | JGI IMG/M metagenome (GOLD analysis project Ga0182239, IMG submission 132456) | Subsurface microbial communities from deep shales in Texas, USA - hydraulic fracturing test 6_PW_210 | ecosystem: Environmental > Aquatic > Deep subsurface > Shale gas/oil reservoir >...
GTATCTGAAAAGACTTTTGGTGGGCGGATTTGAAAAAGTGTATGAAATAAACCGCAACTTCCGCAATGAAGGTATATCCACCCAGCATAATCCTGAATTTACGATGCTGGAGTTTTATTGGGCGTATGCGACGTTTCACGATCTCATGAATCTGACTGAAGAAATGTTCTCTTACCTGGCCAAAGAAATCTTTGGTACCACCCGACTGACCTACCAGGAACAAAGCATCGACCTCAGTCCGCCCTGGAACCGGCTCTCTTTTTATCAGTCCCTTGAAGACATAGGGGGACTCAAGCCCGAACAATATCAAAATGCGGAGACAGCCAGGGCATTGGTCCGCAAGCTGGGCGAGAATGTGCACATCAGCGAGACCCTGGGCAAAGTCCAGGCCAAACTCTTTGATCTCCTGGTTGAACCCAACTTGGTCCAGCCGCACTTCATCTACCACTATCCGACTGATATTTCTCCTTTATCCAGGCGAAATGAACAAGACCCTTCAGTCACCGACCGCTTTGAGTTGTTCATCACCGGACGGGAAATGGCCAACGCCTTTTCAGAGCTCAACGATCCCAGGGATCAGCGGGAACGCTTCGAAGCCCAGGCCCAGGCCAAGGCCCAGGGCGACGAAGAAAGCCATTTCATGGACGAGGATTACATCCGGGCCCTGGAGTATGCCATGCCCCCTGCAGCTGGTGAAGGGGTGGGCATCGATCGCCTGGTTATGCTGTTTACAGACTCCCCTTCCATTCGGGAGGTGATTCTTTTTCCTCATCTTAAACCTGAAGCATCGTCCGATTAATGCGTTTTGAACTGTTCATAGCCCTGCGCTATCTTTTGTCCCGTCGCAAGCACGGGTTTATATCCGCCATTTCCTTAATTTCAGTTTTGGGTGTGGCCCTGGGCGTTGCCGCCCTGATCGTGGTCCTTGGGGTCATGAACGGATTCAGTGACAACCTGCGGGACAAGATTTTGGGCATGAATGCCCATATTATTGTCACCCAAATTGGCGGTCCCTTTTCCGGGTATCAGAATCTGCAGGACAGAATCGAATCCATTGACGGTGTACTGGCCAGTATGCCGTTTATCTATACCGAGGTGATGCTCAGCACCCAGCAGGGGGTCAAGGGCTCGGCCGTGCGGGGAATAGTTCCTGATCAGGCCGGCGAAGTCATGACCCTGGACCAGGACTTGATTCAAGGACAGCTCGCAGATCTCACACCGGCCGGAGAGGATCAGCCGGGAATCATCCTTGGGAGCGCCCTGGCCTCCCGGCTGGGTGTCCAAACCGGAGACACAGTGAATATGCTCGTACCCAGCGGGCGAAGCACATCGGCCGGGTTCACACCACAGATCAAGATCTTTCGGGTGACCGGGATCTTCAAGACCGGGATGTATGAGTACGACTCTTCCCTGGCCTACATACACCTGCAAGCAGCTCAGGAAAGTTTGGGATTTCAAGAGGATCGGGTTTCCGGGCTGGAAGTTCGCATTCAAGACGTGTATGCCGCAGAGTCAATTAGCCAGCGCATTGAACAAAGGGCTTCTTCCAGCTCACTTTTAGTCCAGACCTGGATGGACATGAACAGGAGTCTTTTTTCTGCCTTGAAGCTGGAAAAAACAGCCATGGCCGTGATCCTGGTCATGATTGTTTTAGTGGGAACTTTCAGCATTGTCACCGCCTTGATCATGCTGGTCATGGACAAAAAACAGGATATTGCCGTGCTCATGTCCCTGGGATGCCAGCCTGGTCACATCAAACGCATTTTCATGCTCCAGGGCACTATTATCGGCCTGGTCGGCACCGGACTCGGCTTTGTCTGCGGCGTATCCATAAGCGCCCTGCTCCAGAAATATCAATTCATAAAACTCCCCAGCGATGTCTATTATCTGGATCACCTTCCGGTAAAACTGGAACTGCTGGACCTTGGTCTCATCGGCCTGGCCGCCCTTTTTCTCTGTTTTGTGGCCACCATATACCCGGCCCGGCAGGCTGCCCGGGTTCAGCCGGCAGAGGTCTTGCGCTATGAATAAAGACCTGGTCTACGATGTACGGGAAGCAAGTAAAGCCGTGCCCAGACCCAAAGGCGAGGTGACCATCCTGCACCGAGTGAGCATGAGTATTGAAGAGCATGACAGTGTGGCCATTATTGGTGCCTCAGGATCGGGAAAGACCACTCTGCTCCATCTTTTGGGCGGACTCGACCTGCCCAGTTCAGGTCAGATCCTCTTTCAGGGTCAGGACATCGCCGCCTACTCCTGGTCCAGGCTCACTGCATTCCGCAACTCCGAAATAGGCTTCGTCTTTCAGTTTCACCACCTCTTGCCTGAATTCTCGACTCTGGAAAATGTAGCCATGCCCGGGTTGATCCATTCCTTTGACAAAAAAAAGGCCTATGCCCAGGCCAGAAAGGCCCTGGACCTGGTTGGCCTTGCCGGGCTTGAGCATCAACCAGTGGCCACCCTGTCCGGTGGAGAACGACAACTCACGGCTATTGCCAGAGCCTTGTCCATGCGCCCCAAAGTCATTCTGGCCGATGAACCAACTGGCAACCTGGACGAAGATAACGGCGAGCGGGTTGGCGAACTCCTCGTAGAACTCAACAGGGAAATGGCCACCACTTTGGTCGTGGTCACCCACAATCTGGACCTGGCCCATAAAATGCGCCGTCAGATCCAACTGCGATCCGGAGCTCTGCATGAGAACTAAGATGCCAATACCTCCCCTGCATGCGGCAACGATCATCATTTTCACCTCTGTTCTGATCCTTTTTTCCCTTCTCTCCCGGCAGCCGGTCCTGGCTGCGGAAGAAAACCAGAGGGTGATCGTCTTCCCCTTTGCCATCAATGCCCCGGATGAACTGGAATATTTAAGCCAGGATATCCCCTCTTTGCTCCGGGATGAACTTCAAAACCGCAACTTTCAGACCGTATCCGGCTCCAGAACCCTGGCGGTGATCGACCAGAGCGGTGTTCCCGAGTTCAATATCCAAAACGTAAGCGATTTGGCAAAGCAAGTTGCGGCTGACTATGCCGTTTATGGGAGCATGAACCAGATAGGAGAGACCTTCAGCTTTGATGTCCGTCTGGTCGATCCCAATGATCCGGGCTCATCCCGGGCCTTTTTTGCCACGGGCCAGGGACTGATCAGCCTGCAGCCTGCCTTGTCCGATATAGCTGACAAGCTGGAAGACAGCATCAGGCAAAGACAAGCCATTGCCGAAATTGATGTTCAAGGCAACAAGATCCTGGGCGACGATGTCGTTCTCACCCGGCTGCAGATTCAGGAAGGGGATGAATATTCAGTTGCGACCCTAAATGAAGAGGTCAAACGCCTTTATGAAACAGGCTATTTCGACGATGTCCAGGTTCATGCCCAGGAGGGAGCTCAGGGGATGCGCATTGTCTTTGAAGTCCGGGAAAGACCCCGGCTGGCTGGAATAGAAGTCAAAGGCAACCAGGCCATTGATGACGATGACATCCTGGAGGCCATGAGCACGACTTCTGATTCAGTGCTCAACCCCAGGCTCCTGGGAGAAGATCTGGATACCATCCGTGAACTGTACCGTAAAAAGGGATATTATAAGGCCCAAATTGAATATTCCCGGGAACAGACTTCAGATGGCCGGGCCAAGCTGGTCTTGGACATTGAAGAGGGGGAGAAGCAGTATATTACCAAGATCCAGATCAAGGGCGCAGAAAAACTGGATCAGGGTGAACTCAAAAAACAGCTGGCCCTTTCCGAACGGGGGTGGTTTTCCTGGATCACCGGCAGCGGCGTATTGCGGGAAGAAGCCCTGGACCGTGATGTGGCCGCACTAGAGGCCTATTACGCCAACCGGGGCTTTATGGATGTCCGGGTCGGTCATCCAGAGGTTTCTTATGAAGAGGACGGAATCCACATCACCTTCCAGGTCCAGGAAGGCCCGCGTTACACTGTCGGGCAGGTAAACCTGGATGGGGATCTGGTCACCGATAAGGAGCAGCTGTTTCAAGTCATTGAGCTGGATACCCTGGCCCGTGACAATGAGCCTTTCTCCCGCTCTGCTTTGCGCGAAGACATTCAGAACCTGACCGAGTTTTACTCAAATTATGGGTACGCCTTTGCTGAAGCCAGTCCTGAACTCAATAAAAACCGGGAAGACAGGACTATTGATGTCAAATATGTCTTAACAAAAAACCAGCAGGTCTATGTCCGCAGGGTAACTATTGCCGGAAACAAGAAGACCCGGGACAATGTAATCCGCCGTCAATTGCTCCTCAACGAGGGAGAGAGATTTAACGGCCGACGTTTGTCCCAGTCCAAACAGCGCTTGACCCGGCTTGACTATTTCGAGGACGTGGAGATGCAGACCATCCCCACCCAGGATCCGGAGCTCATGGACATCGAGGTCAATGTGCGGGAAAAATCCACCGGGTCATTTAGCGCCGGGGCCGGTTTTTCCAGTGTGGACAAGGTCTTTTTTACCGGACAGATTGAGGAAAGAAATCTGTTTGGAAAAGGATATGACGTAAGCTTTCAAGGCAGTTTCAGCTCCTATACCACCAGGTTTCTGGCCCGCTTCTGGAACCCCCACCTGTATGATGGTCCTGTGGGAGCGGGAGTGGACCTGTTTAATATCAGGCGGGACTACGACGACTACGATCTGGACAGCACCGGGGGAAAACTCAAGTTCGCCTACACCATTGGAACCTACACACGGCTCTTTTGGAATTACAGCCTGCAGGAGTACGAGGTAAGCGATATTGACGATGACGCCAGTAAACAGATCAAAGAATTGAAAGGCAAGAACCTGGCCAGCAAGTCCGAGATTGCCGCGGTCAGGGATACGACCGACCGCCGCATTAACCCGACCCGGGGCACAAAAAACACCCTGTCCCTCGAATATGCCGGAGGCCTGCTTGGCGGTGATGATGAGTTCATAAATCCTGAATATGAGTTCAGTTATTTTCGCCCTCTGTTTTGGAAGGTTGTTTTTAACTGGCACTGGAAGCTGGGATGGCTCTTTGAGAACGGCAGCGAAGATGTTCCTGATTATGAGCGCTACTATCTGGGAGGTATTAATACTGTTCGCGGCTATGACTGGCGCGATATCTCCATCACTGATGATGAGGGGGACGATGTGGGAGGCTACAAGACCCTGTACAGCAATGTGGAGCTGGTCTTCCCGATCAAGGACGATATGGGTCTTTTGGGAGTGGTCTTCTTTGACGCCGGCAATGTCTGGGACAAGAACGAGACCATAGAACCAGATTTCTATAAGAGCATCGGGGCCGGCATCAGATGGAACTCACCCATGGGCCCGCTGCGGCTGGAGTACGGATATCCTCTGGATGACTTAAAAGGAAACAGCGGCCAGTTTGAATTCACAGTTGGACAGTTTTTCTAATCTCAAACTTTCTCTCTGTGAGCTCAAGCGACTCTACTTGGGACTTTTGGAATTTGAACTTACAAAATGTACTCATTGAGTATTTCTGATGGAGGAAAGCTATGCATGCATCAACTCGTTTATTGTGTTTTGCCCTTTTGGGACTTTTTTTGCTTCCAAACCTGGCCCTGGCCCAAGATACAAAGGTTGGGGTTGTGGACCTGCAAAAAATAATGGAAAAGTCTGAACCAGGACAAAAAGCCATTCAAGAGCTTCAATCCGAATTCACAGAAAAGAAAAGTGAACTGGACAGCAAAAAGGCTGCCATCGACGAGCTGCGAAGTGAACTGCAGAAACAAAGTATGGTCCTGAGCCAGGAGGCCCAGGAAGAAAAGGCAGCTGAATACAGGCAAAAAGTTAATGAATTTCAAAAGTTATATCAAAGTCACCAGCGCAGGATGCAGCAAAAGGAGGCAGAACTCAGGGAGCCGATCATTGAAAAGCTGGTGGACATTATCCGTGAATATGGCCGGGAAAATGACTACACCCTGCTCATGGACAAGAACAGCAGCGGAGTAATTTTTCATGATCAGGCCATAGAAATCACTGATGCTATTCTTTCTGAATTCAATAAGACCTGGGAAGACCAGAGCGAATAGGAAATAAAGGGTTGTAAAGCATGTCCTGGACCACCCAAAGCATAGCCCGCCACCTGGGCCTCACCTACCAGGGAGAAGAGATCAGCATAAGTGGATGCAATACCCTGGATCAGGCCAAAGACGATGAGATCAGCTTTCTGGCCAACCCCAAATATGCCAGGCTGCTGCACAGCACCCGGGCTGGAGCGGTGGTCCTTGACCCCTCAAATGCCCATAAACGGCAAAATGCCTTTGTCAGCCACAATCCGTATTATGATTTTGCCCGTATTGTGCAGCTCTTTGCCCCAGTTCAAGGGTGCTGGCAGGGCCACAGCGAACTGGCATATATTCATCCCCAGGCCCGTGTCTCGGATAAGGCCACTGTGTATCCGTTTGCCTTTATCGGCCCCCAGGTGACTGTGAGGAGGGGTACCACAATCTTCAGTGGGGTCTATGTTGGCGAGAACTGCCATATTGGCCGGGAGTGCACTCTTTCCTCCAATTGCTCCCTGATGTCCGGGACCATCCTCGGGGACCGGGTGGTTTTGCACTCCGGGGTCGTACTGGGCAGCGACGGCTTTGGTTTTGCCCAGGGAAACGGGGAAATGCAAAAAGTGCCTCAGATTGGTCGAGTGGTTATTGAAGACGATGTGGAAATCGGGGCCAATACAACTGTAGACCGGGCAGCCCTGGGCGAGACCAGGATCGGTCAAGGCTCCAAGATAGATAACCAGGTGCAGATCGGGCATAATGTACGGATTGGCAAAGAGTCGATCATTGTGGCCCAGGTTGGTATTGCCGGGAGCAGCAGCGTCGGGGATCATGTTATACTGGCTGGACAGGTCGGGGTGGCCGGACATTTGCATATCGGCGACGGATGCAGGATAGGGGCTCAATCCGGCATCAACAAATCTGTTCCTGATCACACCGACGTATCCGGTTCACCTGCCATGGACCATCGCCTTTATCTGCGCTGTGCCGCATTGCACCAGAAACTCCCGGATATTTATCAACGCATGAAAGCCTTGGAATCAGAAGTTAAGTCTCTGCGCTCCAAGCTGCAGGCAGGAGGTTGTGGACATGAAGATGACTGAGGCCGGCCTGGTCAGCTCGCAAATCCTGGGGCTTTTGCCTCATCGCTACCCCTTTCTCCTGGTGGACAAGGTCCTGGCCTTTGAACCGGACACCTCCTTGGAGGCCATAAAAAATGTGACCATCAATGAGCCTTTTTTCCAGGGTCATTTTCCCGGCTATCCGGTCATGCCCGGGGTACTGATCGTGGAAGCCTTAGCTCAGGCCGGAGGTATCCTGGTCATTAAAAGCCAGTCCAGCATACCGGAAAATAAAATCTTTTTGTTCAGCGGCATTGAAAAGATGCGCTTTCGCAAACCGGTTTATCCTGGAGATTGTCTGCACTTGTTTGCCACTTCCGTGCGGCATAAGCAAAATATCTGGAAAATGGAGGTCGAGGCCCGGGTGGAGAACCTGATTGCCGCCCAGGGGGTTCTCACTGCAGCCATGGTGGACCGGAATGCCGGTCAGGAGAATGATCCCCAATGAATGATGCCATCCATCCCACAGCTATAATCCATCCCCAGGCGGAACTCGGACAATCGGTAAGCGTTGGTGCCTACGCCATTGTGGAACAAGGAGTAAAGATCGGAGAAGGGTCAAAAATCGAGCCTTTTGCCCGCATTCAAGGACCGACCACACTGGGTACAGGCAATCACATCCACTCCCATGCCTGCATTGGCGGGCCGCCCCAGGACTTGAAATATAACGAGGAGCCCACGGTACTGGAAATTGGAGATGACAATACCATCCGGGAATATGTAACCATCCACCGGGGCACAGTTGGTGGCGGCGGAGTGACCAAGATGGGATCACGATGCCTGATCATGGCCTATGCCCATATTGCCCATGACTGCATTCTGGGCGATGAGGTCATTTTGGCCAATGCTGCTACTCTGGCCGGACACGTCACGGTACACAACAAGGCCGTCGTCGGCGGTTTGTCTGCTGTCCATCAATTCGTCCGCATCGGTGAATCCGCATATATCGGGGGCATGACCGGAGTGGCCCAGGACGTGCCTCCGTTCATGCTCGTAGCAGGCGAGAGAGGCTGGCTGCACGGACTCAACCTCATCGGGCTCCGGAGACAGGGATTTACCCGGGACGAACTCTCCACATTAAAACAGGCCTACCAGATCATCTGGCGCTCGGGCCTGCGCCGGGAAGAGGCCTTGCAGGAAGCAAAGAAGTACCTGAATCCGGGCAATCACCGCTTAGCCCAGCTCATAGATTTTGTGGAATCCAGTTCCAGGGGAATCATCAGTCCCAAAAACAAGGAACAGGAGTGAGAAGACGTATTCAAAGATCATGCGCAAACTCTTCAACCGAGTTCCACACCACCTCCCACTCCCTGCCAATACCTACAAGGGCGTGAGCCAGGCACTCCGTCCGGCCACATAGCACCACTGGCCGGGTACTCCCCGTCGAGTCTGATAGGTCGGGTTCTCAATCCAGGACAACAGGTCCTGATACGCGGCATACACCTGACGAAATGCCGCAGGATCACCGCCAGTATCCGGATGGTGAGCCAGAGCCGCCTGGCGAAAGGCCCGTTTTAAACGTTCTTCTGCCTCCACAGGATGCAGCAGGTCTGTGCGCTGCATTTTGAGCTGACGGAGCTGTCTTCCAACTGCTGTGGCCGTCATCCGGCTCACCGGTTCGACACCTTGCTGCCCGACCAGACAGGTCTTGCCTTTGGACAGGACATGCCTGCTGGCCCGCTTCTCGCTTTTCGTTTTATCCCTGTGTCCCCACCAGATATTGCCCAGGGAAAAGATCATTGAATCCATGTCCTGAGCCGGTTTATGACCAGGCATTCGGGTAAAGATATATGTATACACTTCCTGCCGATGCCTGGGCAGGATGTTGAGCACCAGGTGGGCTTCTGTAAAGGAAAAGGTGGCATAGCGGGTCTCAACCACCCGCAACAGATTATTGAACCACCTCAATTTCAACATAAAATCGTCCTTACACCTGCGTGAACAATACCTCAGCCGGCTTTTTTCCAGGACCCGGCCACAACACTGACAATGTTGATAGCTGGAATGCGCTGTGCGCAGTCTGGTTTGATCTGTGGTCTGATACATTCAAAGAATCTAGCAATGGAATCAGGCCAAGGCAAGCTTACCTGGTCCTCTATCACCATATTTTTGTTCTCAGATAAAGGAAAAACAGACATTCAACTCAAGGTCTGCCATTTTATGCCGGCCATCCGAGTGATAAAAAATTTGACGCAGATCAAAGATCTGGGCAATATTTTGTGTATTCTGATAATGAACTGCACATGGCTCCGGCGTGACAAAAAAACATCCTGGAAAAGTCGGATTTCAAGCCAGGTTCAAATTGAACCACAAACCAAACTGGAGGCAGTTATGTTAGACATGTTTTGTTATCAGTGCGAACAGACGGCCAGGGGAGAGGGATGCACCAAAGTGGGTGTCTGCGGGAAGCAGCCGGATGTGGCTGCCATGCAGGACCTTCTGGTTTATGTGCTCAAGGGACTCTCTCAGGTAGCGATCCAGGCCCGGGAAATGGGCATCACCGACCATGAGGTGGATGTTTTCACCTGCGAGGCCACCTTTGCTACACTCACCAATGTCAACTTTGATCCCGAGCGTTTTGTCGAGTATGTGAACCGGGCTGTGGAACTCCGTGAACGCTTGAAAGAACGTATCCAAAAAAGCGCCGGCCAGGATGCCTCGTTGTGGGAAAAGGCCAAGCAAGCCATCGGCCTGGGAGGAGAAAAGAGCGATGTCAGCTTTCCGGAAGGCCCGGCCACATTTGAGCCGGCGGCCTCCCTGGAACAAATGATTGAGCAGGGACGGGAGCACGGCGTCGATCACGATCCGGAACCGAATAAGGACATCAAGTCTTTAAAGGACGCCCTGGTCTACGGCATCAAAGGCGTGGCCGCCTATGCCGATCATGCCCAGATCCTGGGCCAGGAAGATGAAGAGGTCTACGCCTTCATCCACAAGGGTCTGGCCGCCACGCTGCGCCAGGATCTGGCCCTGGATGATTGGGTGAACCTGGTCCTGGAATGCGGCCGGATAAACCTGCGGGTCATGGAGCTTCTGGATGCGGCCAATACCGGGCAGTACGGCCACCCGACACCTACCGAAGTCCCCCTGGGACACAAAAAGGGAAAGGCCATCCTGGTCTCCGGACATGACCTGCGGGACCTGGAACTCATCCTGGAGCAAAGCAAGGACAAAGGGATATATGTGTACACTCACGGGGAGATGCTCCCCTGCCACGGATATCCGGAACTGAAGAAATATCCTCATTTCTTCGGCCATTACGGAACAGCCTGGCAAAACCAGAGAAAGGAATTTGCCGAGTTCCCCGGTCCCATTGTCATGACCACGAACTGCATTCAGAAGCCGCAGGAGGCTTACAAAGCCAATATCTATACGACCGGTCTGGTGGGCTGGCCCGGAGTGACCCACATCCAGGACAAGGATTTTACTCCTGTGGTGGAAAAAGCTTTGGAGATGGAAGGCTTTACCCAGGACGAAGATAAAGGCACGGTCATGGTCGGATTCGGACACAATGCGGTCATGTCCGTGGCCGACAAGGTGGTTGAGGCGGTCAAAAACGGCAATATCCGCCATTTCTTCCTGGTCGGAGGCTGCGACGGAGCCAGGCCGGAGCGTAACTACTATACCGAGTTTGTGGAAAAGGCACCCGAAGATACGGTTATCCTGACCCTGGCCTGCGGCAAATTCCGTTTCTTTGACAAGAAACTGGGAACCATCGGTGATCTGCCCCGGCTTCTGGATATCGGACAGTGCAACGACGCCTACTCGGCCATCCAGATCGCCATAGCCCTGTCCAAGGCCTTTGAAGTGGATGTGAATGAACTGCCCTTGTCAATGATCCTCTCCTGGTATGAGCAAAAGGCCTGTGCTATCCTGTACACCCTGCTCTATCTGGGGATTAAGGACATTCGCCTGGGACCTTCCCTGCCCGCATTTGTCAGTCCCAATGTCCTGGATGTTCTGGTCCGGAACTTCGATATCAAACCCATTTCCACCCCGGATGAGGATTTAAAGGCTATCTTGGGCTCATAATTCAAATTTGCCTTTGTCGAATCTGAATTATTTCTTAAGCCAATGGGCTCAAAAAAATGATAAAAAAAAGGATCCCGACCGGGATCCTTTTTTTTGGGCTGTGATCTTTGTTGACGGTTACCAGACTTCATCCTTGCATTCCATAATCTTTTGAGCTAAATTTCACAATAGAATTGGAGGATGCAGTCAACCGGCTTGAAGGAGGGAGCATGCGCAAGGTAACCAAGCCCCTGATTTTTATCATCCTGGGCATAGTCATCGGCTTTCCTGTCTTCAGCATGACCTATTACACCATGGCCCGCACCTCCACTCCGGAGTTCTGCTCCACCTGCCATGAGATCGTTCCGGCCTATGAGGCCTGGAAGACCTCCAGCCACGTTAATAATCCCCAGGGCATCGTGGCCAACTGCATGGACTGTCACCTGCCCCCGCCCGAAGATACCATCGACTTCTTCTATACCAAAACATTGCACGGGGCCAAAGATGTCCTGGCCCATGTGATGCATGGCTCTGAAGGCTATGAACGCCCTGAGAACCGGCGGAAGGCCTATGAAAACATGAAAAATGAAAACTGTAAGAAATGCCATCGCAATCTTCTGCACATGCCCTCCAAACGGGGCGCCATGCTGGCCCACCGGACCGCTCTCTACGGCCGGCAAGGGAACGAACGTAAATGCGTGGACTGCCACCACAAGCTGGTCCACGTTGACAGGTCCTATTACGACTACAAGGAATTTCGGGGGCCATACCGGGCCCCAGGCATAGTCTTCAACTCGAAGGGCGAGGTCGAATATCCAACCCAATGGGGAGGCGATTTATGAACACGTGGCGAGTGATCCTTTGTATGGCTTTGGGGCTGGTCTTTTTTCTGGCGCTGCCCGGATTGGCCCAGGAAGAGCAGCAGGCGAAAGGGGAGCTGACCGTTGAGACCTACATGAAGGACCGCCAGTTCCGGTTGACCCGGGCCATGCCTCAGGAGGCCCAGGCCTGCATCGAGTGCCACAAGGCTGAGCACCCCGGTCTGTTCGCCGACTGGGCTGCCAGCGGCCACGCTCGATCGGGCATCACCTGCCTGGACTGCCATATGGCCGATCCCACAGACAAGGACGTGAGCTCGTCCCATGGAGCCGTCTATGAAGAGGGGGACAGCAAGTGGGCCAGCAAAGAGTATATGGTGCCTGTGGCCGCGGCCGTCACCCCCATGGACTGCTCCCGCTGCCATCCTGACGAGACGCAGCAGTATTCCCGCAGCAAACACGCCAACACCATTGAGATCATCTGGAAGATTGATCCCTGGCTCAACGACGGGATGAACTCAGACAACGAGCGCAAGACCGGCTGCTATGCCTGCCATGGGACTGTACTTAAGATGAAGGACGGCTCCCTCGACCCCGACACCTGGCCCAATGTGGGCGTGGGCCGGGTCAATCTGGACGGGTCCCTGGGGTCCTGCACCTCCTGCCATACGCGGCACCGTTTTTCAGTGGCCGAGGCCCGCAAGCCCGAGGCCTGTGATCAGTGCCATCTGGGGCCGGACCACCCTCAGATCGAGATCTATAACGAGTCCAAGCACGGCACCATGTACCACGCCTATCAGGACGAGTACAAC
>Ga0182239_1000615_pt1 | contig 12739 bp, 13 predicted proteins | sample hydfrate6_PW_210_FD_132456 | JGI IMG/M metagenome (GOLD analysis project Ga0182239, IMG submission 132456) | Subsurface microbial communities from deep shales in Texas, USA - hydraulic fracturing test 6_PW_210 | ecosystem: Environmental > Aquatic > Deep subsurface > Shale gas/oil reservoir >...
CCGGTCATCATTTTGACCATGGGCTTGGTGGTTGGAGCAATGGTTATATCCATGCTGTTGGCCATATTCAGTATTAATGAACTGGGGATGTAGCGAAATTTGGGATGCTGGAATAGCTTGGATGTAAGAATTCAGGGGTAGCATTCATATGCACGTCAGCAAGCTGTATTTCTGGAGATTGCTCCGTCAAAGACTTCTCGCCCGGTTAAATACTGGCCGAAAGCTAGTGCCGTAAAGCGGCATTTAACTGGGCGAGCAATGACGGGTTATATTTGCACTGTTACCGCCCTCTGAACGGATAGAATTTCGTGAAAGGAGATTATAATTATGAAAAATGACACACTGAATGTTCCAATTTCTCGGCGGCAGGGTTTTACCCTTATCGAGCTTCTTATTGTGATGATCATTATCGGGCTGTTGGCTTCCTTGGTCGGGCCTCGCCTGTTTCAACATGTAGGTGGAGCGAAGCAAAAGACAGCCAAGGCCCAGATTGAGCTCTTGGGTACGGCCCTGGATTCCTATCGATTGGATGTCGGCTCCTACCCATCAACGGAACAAGGATTGCAAGCCTTGCGGGAGCAGCCCTCGGGAGAAGAGAATTGGAACGGTCCCTATCTGCCCAAAAAAATTCCTGAGGATCCATGGGGAAATGATTACTACTATAAGAATCCCGGGGAACATGGGGACTACGACCTTTACTCCTACGGTGCAGACGGTGAACCCGGTGGGGAGGGAGAGGATGCTGACGTGAACAATTGGGAATAAATCCAAAACGAGCTGCGCCCGCAACCCAGATCAAGTGGACAGAAAGAGAAAGAAGTTTAACCCACAGATCATACAGATTGACCCAGATTACAGATACTGTTTGAAGAGTATTTTTTCCTGCAAGAATAACACTGGAACGAAGTTTCGAATTTTCCGTCATTCCCGCGCAGGCGGGAATCCAGGTACTTCAACGCATAAATGAGTGACCAACGATAGAAAGGCTTTCCACGAGATTGCCCGGCGAGAAAGACTATACGATGTATTCAAAGGTTGGGGCCGGGCAATGATGGAGAAGGACACATGCATGGTTCAGCTTGGATCACTCCGGCAAAAGGTTTTTTGGGTGCTTTGGCCCAAAAAATATTTCAGATTTGCCGAAGGCAAAGATGACAATAGACGGCAAACTCATTGCAGGCCTCAGGCAGGCTTCACTTTGTTCGAGCTCTTGGTGGTCTTGCTCATCATGTCGGTCTCCCTTGGCCTATTTCTGGGTTTTAACTTTCGACAGCAGGAATCTATTCAGCTCCAGGGACAGGGGCACGCGGTTGCCCAGCTGATGCGCGCAGCTAAGAGCACTGCCATTGTCAGGGGAGAATCCAATGCCTGCTTTTATGATCCAAAGACGGCTACTGTGTCTACGTCCTTGGACCAGCGAAAGCATACTCTTGCGGCCAAGATTGAATTGCGAATAAATGACACGCCAGTTGAGGAAAAAGTAGAGCTGGCCGTTTTTTATCCAGACGGTGCAGCCGAGACCGAGAATATGACCTTACAGTCATCTGAAAGTGGCCAGACTGTTGCCATTCATATCGATCCCCTGTTTGGTGATATTCAGCTGACAGAGCAGTAAGCAGGATTCATTCGTCAGCGCCGCCTCTGGGGGCGGCTGCCGGTTTGATTTAGTATGAAAAGGGCTGGTTCTCTACAAGATAAAATCTTGTTTCATGCGAGTACTCTATATATTGGAATCCAGGAACGTTGTTTTCCATGAACGAACCTGAAAATGAGTGGATATATTGTGTTACCATAAGTCGGCTCAGAACGGTTTTACTCTGCTGGAAGTCCTGATTTCCCTGACTATTGTTGCCTTGTCAGTCACTGTCTATTTTCAGCTCATGTCAGCGGGGATGAAGCTGGAGTATCAGTCTGGAGAAAGAATTGCCCTGGCTGTTCAGGCAGAGCAATTTTTTGAGCAGCTGCAGACCCAGGATGTGCGGGAAGATGATTTTCAGTGGCAGGGCGAAGACGGCGAGTGCGCGTGGCAGTTACAAATTGAGCCCACAGATGTCCAGGTTCAAAAATGGGAAGAGGATGACATTCCACTGACCAAAAATACAGAACTGTACACCTATATTCTCACCTATATCTGCCCAGATGAACAGCCCAAGGTTTTACGACGTATCGTGGTTGTGGATCCTGATTTTTTCTCCGATCAATTCAAGAATGAACATTTTGAGTCCTTTGACCTTTGAGAAAATGAAACAATGGGAATCTCTTTTGAAGCGAGACAATATCCCAAGTTACTGGCTCGCCGTCCGGGACCGCCAGTCACGCGCAGACGCGTGACTGGTTTCATTGATGCGAGCATTGCAACCATCTCATATTCTTCATTCCCGGGGTCCTCCCTTGTAACTTTCCCTCTTTTCAGGGAGCTCTAACAGCGGAAAAAAAGATGGCCGGAGCCATAAGAAAAGACGTTCCCAGGGAGGACCCTGGAAACGAAGATAAAAGGTTCGTAATGTGTTGTGCTCGTTCCGGCAAACAAAGATTCTGGATTTTCGCCTTTGCGGGTACGACATATTGCATAGCCGGTATCTTTATCTCCGTCATTGCCCGGCCGGGGGTATTCGATTGGACCACAATCCAACTTACCGGGCAATCCAGGGGAAAGGCTGGGGCATGAGGACGTTGCCAAGCGTGGGCCCTGGATTCCCAGTTCCTGACTTCCAGAAGACAGGCTTCACGAGCATGACTGGCCGGGGGCCCCGATCCTTCTCCTATGGATTCACCCTCCTGGAGATGATTATCTCCTTGACCATTCTCTCCCTGGTTATCCTCACGGTGTATGTGGCCTTTTCCCTGGGGGTGGATGTTTGGCAGGACATGGGCGATAAAAAAACGGCTGTAGACCGAAAGGCAATCGCCATTCGTTTGCTCAAACAGGATTTTAGCAGTATTCGGCCATACACCTGGAACAGTGAAGATGGGCAGCTCATGTTTTTTGCCGGAGGTCCACGATGTGTGTTTTATGTGACCACCAATGGACTGGGAGCCAAAAACCGGTCCGGGAAGGCCCTGTTTTTTACCTGCCTGTACATCGATGCCGCACCGGAAGACGAGGAGGGCAATTCCCTGTATGTGTACAAGAGCGGTTTACCTGGGCCCGATTTTTTAGAGACTCTGCGCGAATTTCGGACTGGCAGCGATATGTTTCGTTCAAACTTTGTTCCGCCCACGTTTGTCAGTGAAGACAGTATTCCGGTCTTGAACAATATAAGCGATGCTCAGTTCGGGTACCAGGAGCGGGCCTATCCTCCATTTTCCGGAGCCAAGACTGAAATGGAAGGTGAATGGGGACAGCAAAAAGGGAGTGGGGAAGTGCTGGCCGAGACAGAATGGGTCCAGAACAAATTGCCGGGACAGATCAGTTTTATGACCCAGTATGTTGAGGAGGAGTTTATGGTCCGGGCTGTGCTCAGTAACTCTCCGCCTTTGGATCATGCAAAGAGGTAGGGCATCATTTTGTTCTGCGTCTCAGTTCATAACCTGATGACAGTTTTCAAACGTCCCGGCCGGGCAATGACTTGAGAGGGCGATTGCGCGGTGAGGTCGCAAACCATTCCCGTAAGGGCGAGAATCCAGAACGGATAGGACGACTTTCCCCTGGATTGCCCGGAGAGCACGACCCTGGTGTATGCAAAGGACCCCGGCCGGGCAATGACTTGAGGGGCCCTTTGTACATTCGAGGTCAGAGTAATTGGCATTTTGTTTCAACAAATCACAAAATAAAGTATCGCAGAGCGAGCACTACAGGGACAGATAGGAGCTACATGCCTTTTTACGTCATTGCCCGGCCCCCGATCAAACGAGTACATCGACATCATGCTCTCCGGGTAATCCAGGGGAAAGCTTTGCTGAATCAACCGTTTCCTTTTATCTGGCAGGAGACCTGGATTCCGTCTTTCACCGGAATGACGAGAAAGAGCCCGAACTGTCGCTGTAGTGCTAGAGGCTGCGTTGAAATGTGAACCGTGAATCTGGAATCCAAAACCTATGCAGAACAATGGAAAATATCCGCCTGACAAAGGCTTCATTCTCATAGCCGTGTTGTGGATCACTGCCCTTTTGGCCATGTTTGCCCTCTACTATTCCTCATCGGCAAGGGTACAGGCTTTGCAGGCCATGAATACCGAAAAATGGCTCATGAACGCTCACCTGCTTCAGTCCGGTTTGGATTGGGGCTACCATGAATACACAAAGTATATGGCGAATCAGTCGCTTATGGAAAACAAAGAAGAGCTGGAAGAATATTCGGGCCAAACATTGGATCTGAAATATCCCCGCCAGGAACCGTACATCATGACCGCCGGAAACCACACAGTTGCCGTCCAGATAATTGATCTCAGCGGGAAGATCAGCATCAGCGCTGTTGACGATGTCTTGCTCCAGGATATTCTTTCCGCTTGCGGTTTGGAGGAAGGGGTTGAGCAGACCACGGTCATCAATTCTATTTTGGATTGGATTGATCAGGACGATATGCATCGACAGGAAGGGGCTGAAGAAGATTATTATCTGGGGCTTGATCCGCCTTATTCGCCGAAAAACGGGGACATTGAAAGTATTGAGGAGTTGCTCCTCATCAAAGGCATCGACCGGGACCTGTTTCAGGGGACAAAGGATAAGCCGGGTCTCAGAGATTTCCTGACCGTTTATGGTGAACACAACACCATGGATATAAATAGTGCAGCCCCGGGGGCATTTTTGATTATCGAAGATTTTCCTTTAGATGTCGTGCAGGACATCATAACCTACAGGAACCAGGATCGAATCGAAAAAATGGCTGATATTGCGGATATCGTTCCATTTGAGGAATTTGGTGAGCTGCAGGAATATTTTTCGGTTCAATCCTCTGAATACATAGAGGTTGTGGCCCGAATGACAACGGATCAAGGTGAAATGGGACAATCCATGCGCACTTTCTATCAGACAGGCGGGTCATAACGTGCTCAACCGGATGAGTCGGTTTGTTGCCGGCATGCACCATGTGCTCTGGACCTTTCCGGACAAGATCATTGAACAGCGAATCGCCCCCGGCGCTCTGCTGCATACTGTATTTCCAGCCCAGACAAAGGTTCATACCTGGCCCCAGGGTGCTGAGCTTTCCCGTTTCATACTCCAGGTCCTGAAACAGACTCGGACAGGCCGGAACGATAAGTGGCATATAGGCCTTCCCTTGGAATATTTTACCCTGGTCAATTTTACCCTGCCTCAAGCTGCCGGAGAAAACTTGGATCAGGCCGTGCGATATGCACTCATGCGCCATGTCCCATTTGATTTGACCGCAACATATACGGATTATCGGCTGATGCGGGAAGGCGATCTGCTGGAGATTGCGGCTGTAGTGACCCAGAAAGAGATGGTGGATCCTGTTTTAGAAGCCTGTGCTCAAGCCGGCATTGCAGTACGTTCGATTTTTCCCAGCCTTGTGTTTTGGTCTTTGGCTTCCGAGGATGGAGGCTATCTTTTGCATGCCCGGGAACAAACTGAAGTGGTTCTTCGTCAGGAGGGCAGGGTTCCTTTACACCTCGTTTTTCACCCCTCGGTCCAGGAGGAGGAAGAAAGCTTTGCGCATCGCGGGGCCACGCTTTTGGAAAATATTTCCGACAAGCCAGACACGTTACATATCTTGGGCCGAAATGCTGCTGAGCTGTCACATCTGGATCCCCTCTTATCCATTTTTGACCACACGCAGCAAGATGACAATCTCCCGTCTGTATCGGTCTCGTTTTTAGCCTCAGCGCCATATTCAGTGAGCCTTTTGTCGTCAGCTGTGCAAAAGCAGGAAAAGACTGTGCGGCTTTTGCGCGTCAGCAGTTTTGCGTTTCTCTGCCTGGCTGTATTATGCATTCCTTTGGCTGATCTATTGGGAACCATGCGCTACAAAGATCGGCTGGAAGATAAGGTGAATGCAGTTCAGCAACAGGTGCAGGAGTTGGAGGCCATCCGCAATGAAAACCAACGACTGATTCAATTTTTTGAAATGTTGGCCCAAAAAGTGCAATCACAGCCGCGGGCAGCATACCTACTCAAGGAAATGACTGAAGTCATCCCGGAGACTGCCTGGTTATACTCTTTTCACTACGCAGATCAACGAGTCCGAATACAAGGGGAAGGAGATTCTGCCACAGCGGTCTTGGAGGCCTTGGAAAATTCACCGGTGTTTGAGAATGTCCAGTTTGACTCACCGGTTCAAAAGTCAGGTTCACGGGATCGGTTTAAAATAGTGGCCAAGGTGGTCTTATGATCAGTCAAATAGGTGGCAGGATCCGTGAGGTGTTCGGCAATACCGCAGGAGATCACCACGGGAGCCGAAAAATACTTCTTGCTATGGCTGGAATGTTACTTCTCCTGGTCGTGGTGCAGTTCGGATGGAATAAGTTTAGATCATTGGAACAAAGCCTGGAGGAGCAGATCGATCTCAAGACTGTACAGTTTGAAAAGCAAAAACGCATTGTCAAGCAAAGCGATGCATATCGGCAAACAAATCAGGAGTTGAAGGAATTGCGGAAAGAGGTTGTTTCAACCAAGCTTTTGCAAGGCGATACACCGGCTCTGGCCGAAGCAAAGCTGCAAAATTTGATTAATACCCTGGCCAAAGACACTCAGGTCAATATATTAAGTATGCGTATGTTGCCCAGAAAAAAAGAGAATACCATTACCAACTTACAAATCGGAATTAATGGCAGAGCGGAAATAGATGCTATCCAAGAGTTTTTGACCCAGATTGAGCAAGAAGAACGCTTCATGTATGTGTCTGAACTGGAAATAAAAATCGTCAATCGGCGTGAGGAACGGTATTTTAACCTCAGTGCTCAGATAACGGCCATGGCCTTTATATGATAAAAAATTTTACCGCCGCGATAAGAAGTCCGCAATTCCTTCTTCCCCTGCTTATCTTTGTTGTCGGAGGACTTGTCCTTTCCATGGCCTGGAATCTTTATAGGGAACAGGCCAATCGCGATTTGCCCGACAGCAATATTCAGCCCCAAAAAAACGGTGTTCCTCCAGTCCAGGAAGTACGTTCCATGTTGGCTGGAAACCCAGCTGAAGAAGATGCAAATTTTAAAATCATTGCTGAAAAAAATCTCTTTACCCGGGATCGACAGAAGTGGTTGTCCCCGGAGGAAAAGAAAAGATTGGCAGGAGGGAGTGAAGATGCAGGGGAGGAAGAAGGACAAAAGGAGGATCAAGCCCAACAACGGGCAGCCGAAAGAGTCCGGCGTATACCACGCTCAAGCATCAGGCTGTATGGGACGACACATGCCGAATCAAAAAAAGTCGCCTTGATGTATATGGAGCCTTTTGAGACCAAGCGGAAATACTACACAGTACAAGAAGGGGAAATCCTCCGTGATTCTGGAGAACGAGGCGAATGGCTGTATTTTAAGGTCACAGCCATTGATGAGAATTCCGTCATACTGCAGGATCCGGGCGGAGAAACGTTTCAAGTGGGACTGTATGATCATCAACGCCAACAGCGGAAATCTCTCTCCAGGGACACATCAGGGATACAAATCAGTGTTGGCGGGGAAGAAATGAAAATGCAGGCTGCAGGTGGGCAAAAACAAGGAGCCGAAAGGCAAAAAACAGGATCACAGGCCCAAGAAAATCAATCACAAACCAGTACAGGCCAAAATCAGGCCAATGCGAATAATGCAACAAATGCTCAAGCAGGTGCCGCTGACACTGGTACCGGGTCTGGTGAAGGACCTGAGGAAGGGGACGCAGAAGCTCAGCAAGCGCAGCCCACTGGTCCCCAAAGCCTGATAGACGCGCTGAAAAATCTTCGCAATCGAGGAAACAACAATGATCAAGGTGCCACTCCCCAACCCCGGACAGGCCAGGAATCAGGGGGGGGAGAAAATATGCGCAAGATAGAAACCCCGTTTGGGACTATTTACAGACCGGCCAATTGACCTCTGTAACCAGAAGAATCAAAAAAATTTAGTTTAGGACAGATGCATGATGTTTTTGGGCAGGAAATTCCTGCAGCGCGATATACGTTCGTACGCAAAGATTACCATTCTGATCATCATATTGGTATTTTCGACTGCCTGTGCGCATCTGAAGTCAGGGGTTCGGGACAAGGCTCCGGATCCTGTAAATTTTCAAGATATTGAGCGCCCACGGCCAAGAGAGCAACGTGAAGACGCCTATGCCGCCTCTAGGACAGAACAGGAAGCCAATGCCACGGCTGTCCTGGAGCAAGTCGAAAAGCAGAATAAGGAGTTCAATCAACGTATTGCCTCCATCATGGATCAACCCGGGATAGGGGAACCACAGCCAGAGCCGGAAAAAAAAGATGAGCCCAAAACCATATCCGGGCAAAAAGAAGTTTCCTTTAATTTTTATGATGCCGACCTTGTGGAGGTTGTCCGGGTATTTATGGACCTCATCGGCGGCGATTATGTCTTGCATCCGGATGTCAGCGGCCGGGTTTCGCTTTCGGTGGAAGACAAATTTACTGAAGAGCAGCTTGTTGATCTTTTGCTTGGGGTCCTGCGGATCAATAACATGACCATGATCCAGGGCAAGGATGGGGTGTGGGAAGTCATGCCCATGTCTGAGGTGTCATCCCAGTTTTCCGAAGAACGGATATTTATTGAATCAGGCCAGGGAGGTCAGAAACGGGGACAGGTTATCGAGGTCTTCCGCCTGCGCTATATTGCGGCTACGGAAATGATCAAAATCATCAAGCCCTATCTGAGTCAAAGTGCCACCATCTATGCCCACGATGCCGAAGGGGTGCTTTTGATCTGCGATTATCCTCATGCCTTGGACAAGGTTGGGCAACTCGTTCAGATGTTTGATGAAAGCGTATTTGCCGATGTCTCAACCAGGGTCTATACCTTGAAGTATGCCCAGGCTGAAGAGGCGGTAAAAGATCTGCAGAATATAGCCAAGGAGTTTGGTCTTGGACCGGATCAGGGCGGCCCAAGCAGACGGGTTGGTTTTGTCTCCTTGCAAAGGACAAATACAGTGGTGGCTGTCACCAGAGATCCGCAGGTCATGGAATTTGTCGATGCCTGGGTTGAGGAATTGGACAAGAAAGTGCCGAGCGCTCTTTCCGGACAGCAATCTTCTGATATATTCGTCTATTACGTTCAATACGGAGATGCTGACAAAATAGTGGAATCCCTGCGGGGTCTCTTTGAGGGTGCACAGCCCGAGGAGGAAAAGGAGGCTGGTGATGAAGAAAAACAAACCCCGCTTGGCCAGCAAGTGAAGGCCAAAGAAGAAAAAAGTGAAAAGCAGGGGACTTCCGAAGGGGTGAGCGGGGAGCTGAGCGGGGAGGTCACTTTTCAAGTCGATGAGATCACCAATTCCATTTTGACCCGGTGCAATCGGCGGGACTATGAAACCATATTGTCAGTTGTTGAAAAGCTGGACCTGTATCCCCGGCAGGTGTTGATTGAGATGGTTATTGCCGAAGTGCAGCTTAATGACACCAGTAAGTTGGGCATTGAATGGCAATATATTATGAATGTGGGCAAGGACGGTACCGGAACAATTACCCAAAGTACCGGCCTTGGAAGCTTCGATGCTGAGGAAGGTAGTTACCTTGGGCAAGGACTGAGCTATTTGATCCAGAACACAAGCCGGCTGAAAGCCGGGCTGCATGCCCTGGCCGAGGACAATCAAGTTCAAATTTTGTCTACGCCGACATTGCTGGCTTCAGATAATAAACAGGCGGTAATTAATATTGGCGATGAAGTCCCCATACCGACCACAAGCGAGAGACGAACAGATATCAGTACTGGCGAGCTCACGACCACGACACTGCAATACCGGGATACCGGAATTATCATGGACGTGACCCCAAAGATCAATAAGCATGGCATGGTCCGTATGGAGATCAAACAAGAAGTGAGTAATTTGAGCAGTCAAAAGGTTGAGGGGGTTGACGCACCTATTATCTCTACCCGAAATACAGAAACATCGGTTGCTGTGAATGATGGGCAAACCATTGTCATCGGCGGCCTGATCAGGCAAACCAGAACCCAGAGCAGCTCTGGTATTCCTTACCTTCGTAATATCCCGGGATTGGGTATTCTTTTCCAGGCAAAGGAAGACAGTTTTGAAAACACAGAGCTTATTGTCTTTATTACTCCCCATGTGGTATTAAATGCCCAGGATTCTGATTTTATCACTCAGGATTTCAAGTTGCGACTCCAAGAACTGAAGCAGGTTATGATGTAGAAAAACTCGCGTCTTGGAATGAGAGGAAAAGAAAGATTTTTACACGGCAATCTCCCACTCCCCGTCATTGCCCGGCCGGAACTGGTCGAATACACCGTGGGGCGGACTCTCCGGGCAATCCAGGGGAAAGGCAGACTGGTCATGACTGTCCTGGATACACCCCTGGATTCCTGTCTGCGCGGGAATGACGGAGATGTTTTAGTTGTCTCAGATGCTTGATAAGAACGAATAGAACCAAAAGACCTGCTGTATGTCCAATATCATCGACAGTTTTATTGCCAGGAATATGATCACCAGGCGGGATGTGGATCGGATCCTGGAGGCCAAGATATCAGATGAGCCCCTGCATCAACTCATAATTCGTTCTGGCCTGATATCAGAAGAAGATTACATTGACGTGTTAAGTGATGAACTCGGTCTGCCCAAGTTTGAGAACCTGCCGGAAAGTTTCGACCCCAGCCCTTTTGTCCGCATATCAACCCTGTTCATGGATGCCCATACCTTTGTCCCTTTGGGCATGGACGAATCCCAAGTTCATCTTTTGGTCAATGACCCGTTTGACTATCTGGTCCTGGACACGGTCAAAAAACTCTTTGCCCAAAAAAAAGTCAATCTGGTTCTGGGCCGCAAGGAACGTATCAGGTCTGTCTTGCAGCAGTATTTTCAGCAGGATGCCGGGCCTGCAGAGACAGAAAACGGCGATGAGGAAGAGGCCCTGGAGTCTGCCTATGGATTTGAGGATGTGGAGCATCTGCGGGACTTGGCCTCCGAGGCCCCGATCATCAAGCGGGTGAATCAGATCATGACCACAGCAGTGGAGGAAAAGGCCAGTGACATCCATATCGAGCCGTTTGAAGACCGAATCCAGGTCAGATACCGGATAGACGGCATCCTGCATGATTTTCTGGAACTTCCTCCCCATATGCAGCAGGCCGTGGCTACCCGGCTGAAGATTTTGGCCCGCCTGGATATCGCTGAACGGAGAATCCCTCAGGACGGGAGAATCCGGACCAAGATCGCGGGCAAGAGCATTGACCTTCGGGTCTCATGTCTGCCCACTGTATACGGAGAAAGCATTGTTCTGCGCATTCTGGATCGAAGCAGCATATCCTTGACCCTTGAAACCCTGGGCTTTCCTCACAAAGAGCTGGTTCAGTTCAATGAACTTATTCATTCCCCATATGGCATTATTCTTGTGACTGGACCTACCGGGAGTGGAAAGACAACCACCCTCTACTCAGCCCTGAACACGATTAACTCATCGGAAAAAAAGATCATCACCATTGAAGATCCGGTAGAGTACGAGCTGGACGGTATCAATCAGATCCAGGTCAATCCCAAGGCAGGTTTATCTTTTGCCGGGGGGCTCAGATCCATCGTCCGTCAGGACCCGGATGTCATTCTGATAGGGGAGATCCGGGACAAGGAGACGGCAGACATCGCCATTCAATCGGCCTTGACCGGGCATTTGGTCTTTTCCACACTGCATACAAATGATGCGGCCGGGGCGGTGACTCGGCTCCTGGAGATCGGCGTTGAAGACTATCTTTTGTCCGCGTCGGTGATCGGGATCATGGCCCAGCGGTTGGTGCGTATCTTGTGTGAGGAATGCAAACGGGAGGTGATCCCTGATCCAGAGGTGTTGGAACGATATCAGATTGCAGACAATGGCCGCCGGCCCGAGGTCGTGTATGAGCCTGTGGGCTGCTCCAGTTGCGCACAAACCGGATATCGTTCCCGAACAGCGATTTTTGAGCTTTTGGTTATTAATGACAATATCCGGGATCTGATATTGAAGAATAGAAGTGCTGTGGCCATTCGCAACGAGGGGGTGGCCAACGGCATGACACTACTGAGGCACGATGGATGGGACAAGGTCATCAAGGGAGTGACCTCAGTCCAGGAGGTCCTGCGGGTGACCGGGCAGTCGTAGGATCAACTGTATCAGGTTCATGAACCACCTTGCTGATCACCCAATTGGAGGAGAACGATCAGAATTTTCACAGAGGGCGAAAGGTTTTTCGCCCCCTACAATCCCTCCGACAATCCGTATGTGCGAATTGGCCACAAGCTGGCATTAAGTAGACGGGTAATTATTCGCTCTCTTGTTTCTAGGGCGGACGTACGGTTCTTCTATTAACTTGTTACTGCAATCCTGGTTTGCCAATGGGCGAATCTCCTGATGAGAGACCGGGGATGCCGTGGAATGCATGGCTGACAAGCTTGTATATATACAGAGATATGTTGCATGTGCTGCCTGTGCCTTGGTCATTATCTTGTGTGTTTCGGCTGCTGGCTGGCATGCCATGGCAAATGCAGCTGAAAGCAATTTTCAGGTTGCAATCCTTGTTTCCAAACACGTCAAACCATACATGGAAGCTGCTTCCGGCTTAGGTGATTGCCTCCAGGAACAGGGAAAAAAATCGCAGGTCATTCTTTTAAATGACAAAGACCTCTTTGAACGTCAACAGTTGATCAAGGTGCTCCAAGAGAG
>Ga0182239_1000616_pt1 | contig 12737 bp, 8 predicted proteins | sample hydfrate6_PW_210_FD_132456 | JGI IMG/M metagenome (GOLD analysis project Ga0182239, IMG submission 132456) | Subsurface microbial communities from deep shales in Texas, USA - hydraulic fracturing test 6_PW_210 | ecosystem: Environmental > Aquatic > Deep subsurface > Shale gas/oil reservoir >...
AGTAGCCGGCAGAGAAGCGGGCATTTTTTAATGGATTATAAAAAGTTCCAGTAGTTAATTTTATTGGACTTATTGAAATGACAGGTTGACTCAAGTATAATTAAGACAAATTAAAGCGTATTTATCTAAATAAAAATTTTTGCGAGGGAGATCTTTCCAATGAAAATACTAATAACAGGAGCAAATGGTAGTCTGGGTTATCATTTAGTAGAAAAGTTAAAAGATAATAATGAACTATACTTACTTGATCTAAACTTTGATAAACTAAATCATTTAAAAGAGCAGAATGATATTCATTTTTTAAATACAAATATCTTAGATAAAGAACAAATATTAAACCTTGATTTTGAGCTGGATATAATTATTCATCTGGCAGCTAAAGTACATACTAAAGCGAAAACAGAAGCAGAAAAAGAAGAATTTTTTCAGATTAATACAGAAGCAACAAAGTATTTATATCAATTAGCTTTAAAAAAAGAAACTTCTCATTTTATATTTATCAGCACCATTTCTCTTTATGGTAAAGAATTTATTAAAGTAAAAGAAAATCCAAGCCTGGATTATAAAGATAATCCCTATGCAGAAAGCAAATACTTAGCCGAAAGGGCCGGTTTAGATTTATATAATAATAAAGCATTACCACTAACAATCCTCCGGCTGGCAACCCTATATGGTAAATATGACAGGGGTAATTATAAAAAGTTAATTAACTTTGCTTATAAAGGACTTTTACCAATGGTAGGTCAGGGTAATAATCAAAAATCAATAGTTTATGTAAAAGATGCAGCAGCACTAATAACTAAGATCTTAAATAATAAAAGTGCTTATGGAGAAATCTATAATGTTTCTGAAGGAGATTATAAATACTCTGAGATACTGGATACAATAACGGAAGTATTTGAACAGAAAGTTTTAAAAATTAAAGCCCCAGAGATATTAATTAATCTTTATAAAAAGCTGCCTTTTGCTCTACCGGTATTTAATAAGCTGGAAACTCTTTCAACAACTACTACAGTTGATAATAGTAAGATGCTTAAGGAATTAGATTTCAAACCAGCATATAGCTTTAAAGAAGGACTGGAAGATGCAAAAGAATATTATAGACAGTAATTTTTAATGCTTTTATCAAGTAAAAAAATGTAACCACATTACTCTTTGAACTGTGTACCAGTTGACAGTAATCAAAAATATATTTGTTTTGAGGGAGTTATAATAATGGATATTGACGAACCAGTAGAACAGGCATATAAAAAATTAAAATCTTATATTTACTACGATAACACACTTAATATTTTACGGCATAAAATTTCTGAATTTGAGACAGGAGAAGATTTTGAAAAGAAATTGGGAAAAATCAATGACATACTTAATGATCTAGATTCAGTAGAAGATTTTGCCAAAATTATTAAAGAGTATAAAATAGATAAAACTATTATGCCCAAAGGAATAAGCCTTGAAGATGAATTACATAGTGAAGATGAAGAAAAGTTTATTACAAATGATTTTGAAGCTTCAGGCTATAAAGCTGAACGGACCAAATATTTAGTTGATGCAGATATAGAAATTCATATTATTGCTGTATTATGGGTTATGAAAGTAGGGTATAAATTAGAAAATAATTTCAGTAATAATTCTTATGGTTATAAGCTTGAGTTATCAAAAGAAAATAATAATCAGATTGCAAAGGGTTTAAAATTATTTAAACCATATTTTTATCAATACCAGGACTGGCGAGATAATGCTTTAGATGCAGCTCAGGCATTAACCAAAAGAGGAAAAGATACAGCCATTATAGGATTGGATATAAAAGGTTATTTTAATAATGTTGAACTATCATTTGATAAATTGAGACAGGAAATAAAAAATGAATTTGGTGTAAATGATGATTCTAATGAAATCATGCTTACAAATTTATTAGAAGAAATTTATAAAGAATATGCTAAATCTATTGGGAAAGAAAATTTTGAAGGAAAAGGACTTCCGTTACCTATAGGCTTATTATCTTCTTCAGTACTTGCCAACTGGTATTTAAAAGAATTTGATCAGGCAGTAGTGGAAGAAGTCAATCCCAGTTATTATGGGAGATATGTAGATGATATTTTAATTGTGATTTCTAATCCAATTATAGATCAGAATAAATCATCTCAAAAAACAGCTTTGGAAAAGATTATTGAAAAATATTTATGTGATAATAACATCTTAAATAAATCAGATAAATCAAAGAAAAATAAAGATGCTGAAAATAAAAGCGATGATGATCAAAATAAGGAAGCTGAATCTGAAAATGAAGAAGAGAAAAGCGAATATCAAATTACTGTTCAAAATGAAGTTGGAGAGCTTGTTTATGACAATCTAGCGATTCAAAATAAAAAAATAAATGTATATTATTTAAAAGCTAATGGCTCTCAGGCAATACTTGAAAATTTTAAGGAAAATATAAGGAGAAATAGTAGTGAGTTTAGGTTTCTTCCAGAGAATCATAAAATAGAAAACGAATTTAAATTTGAAGCGCACTCTATGTTATATGATGATTCGGTTAATAAATTAAATAGTATTAAAGCTTTTCGTCATAATAAATATAAAGCTTCAGTATATTTAAGCAAAAAAATTTATGCTAGCCGTTTGTGGGATAAAGATAGTAAGGATGCTAAAAATACTGCTGAACAAATAATGAAATTTTTTAAAGGAAAGATATGCCTGGAGTTTCATATATTATGGGAAAAGATTTTTGCCTATTTCATCTTAAAAGAAATGAAATCAGAATTTGTGGAGTTTTATTCTTATGTGATAAAATTGATAAATAATCTTTCCTTTGAAGGGGATAATACTCAGGAAAAGAAATTGAAAGAAGATCTGGAAAGGCATTTAGATATTGCTGCTGCAATTCCCTTATCTTTGAATCCTGATTTTCTTGATAAGGAATTGGAAAATAAGTTAGAGAAGAGATTGAAATGTATTGATAATAATACTTCTGAACCAGATATTAAACTTTCCAAGATTGCTATAGACATTAGAAAAGCTAACTTAATGCGTCATAACTTAGTCTTTACTCCTTTATTGAACTATACGAATCTTGCTCTTGAATCGGAATCATATATTAACTTAACTGAAAAGAATTTACATAATTATTATGGGAAAAATTTTAAAAATGGGGAAATTGAAGATATTGAAAAACAACTAGAATTTAATTCGGATTTAAAGAAATATTCTCCGAGATTTATAAAGTTTAATGAGTTTAATAATTATTTTATTATTAAGAATCTATTTTTTGAAAATAAAAATAAAGGTGAAGATATATTAGATAATTATTTAGAAGAATCTTATGATGAATTCAAAAAAATCAATTATGATCTCGGAATTAATATTAAAGACAAAGATCAATATTTTGAGTTAAAGATTAACGGTGAAAAAGCTGGTGGAGGAGAAAATAAAGTTGAGGCAAAAGAAATTTCTTCATCTACTAAAAGATTTAAAATAAAAGAATTAAAAGTATCAGATGATGAGAGTAGAGAGAAGTTAAATGTTGGGGTTGCAAATATTAAATTATCTGAAACTGATTTCAAGAAAAGTTACCGTAAAAATTATAATTTGAGTGCTGCTAGAAAAGAAAAACTATTCAGGATACTTAATTTAAGTTATACCGAAAAAGTTAATGGTAATGAGTTAGATATTATTATTTTGCCTGAAGTTTCTGTGCCACCTGCCTGGTTGCCTCTGCTTGCAGATTATTCTAGAAGACACCAAAAAGCAATAGTCTGTGGTTTAGAGCATTTTATTAGTAATAATGACACTGCTTATAATCTAATTGTGACTATCCTGCCATTTATGGTGGATGATTATAAATATTCATTAGTTAAAGCACGAATAAAAAATCATTATTCTCCCGCAGAGAAAGAACAACTAACAGGTAACCATTTAAAGCTGCCCGAACAAAACTTTTGGCATTATGATAAGTTTATCTGGCGAGATGTTCATTTTGCCTGTTATAATTGTTACGAGTTAGCGGATATTGTTCATCGATCTATTTTTAAATCTGAGGTTGATTTATTAATTGCATCTGTTTATAACAAAGATGTAAATTATTTTTCAAATATAGTGGAATCTGTTTCCCGTGATATTCATTGTTACTTTGTCCAAGTAAACAGTTCTAATTATGGTGATACCCGGGTGACCCAACCAAGCAAAACAGAAGTTAAAGATATAATGCGTTTTAAAGGTGGAGAAAATCCAGCCATATTGGCTACTTCAATTGACATTATAAAATTGAGAAACTTTCAGTTTGTAAAATATAATTTACAAAAAGCAAGTGAAAATAATTTGAAAAATACTCCGCCTGATTTTAACAAAGAAAAAGTTAAGGAGAGAATGAGAGACTTTAGATATGATTGAGTGATACGCAATATTTAGTTTAATAATTTCTTAGAAAGGTGGTTTTTGTGAAAAATAATAAAGGAGATAAAATAATTATTAATCGAAATTTATTGTTAGAAGCTAAAAAAGAATTAAGAAAATCAATAGTGGAATTAGATGAAAAAGTGAAAAAAAACCAAATTAAAATAACAGGTGAAGAGCTATATAAAAAAGTAAAGAAAATATATATTATACTTGATAAAGTAATGAATAATTTTGATTCTTATACTACTTGTAAACCTACTTGTAACGAATGTTGTAATCAATTAATTCAAATAACTTTTTTAGAGGGGATGTTAATTGATAATTATATAAATAATAACTTTGATTACAAAAAAATAAGAAATTTAAATACTAAAAACCGGGAGCAAAATGTTAGAAAAGATAGTTTGCAAAATTTTGAAAATATAAAGGAACTTAGAAAATTTTATAAGGATAATAGTAATATAGTAAATGAATATTTTAAGGAAGAAAACCCTTGTATATTTTTATCAGACAAAGGGTTATGTGAAGTATACGAAGTAAGACCTTGGAGTTGTAGAATACATGTTTCATTTTCTGATATAGATAAATGTAAAGCAAAAACTAAAGGAGAACCAAAAAGTTTAATGAAAATACAGAATCAAGAATTATTACAATTCATTCAATCGACACGTGACTGTATACATCATTTAAATAAAATTTTTTTGGAAGAAAAGATGTGTACTATGCAAGGTTATTTTGAAAAAGGATTTGAACATATGATTGATAAGGGTCTTTTTGAGAAACTTAAACATAAAATAAAGAAATTTATAAATATTAAATAACATATTAGTAATATCTGTTTATCGACAACTAGAAACTGCGTATAACATGGGATTGGTGTCATGACTGCTGTCATAAAGCTTACAATTTAACCAGTTATGGATATGAAAAAGCAAGCTTTACGCCAGTTCCTGCGGAAACAGTCACAAGCGCAAATCCCAGGGACGGTATGCGACATTAAACAAATTAGTTATTTTGGTGCTCTGTTGGAATAAATTATTTGTTAAATGGAAGGAGAAAGAAATGGGAATAACAAAAAAATCTGAAAAACTTATTAAGAAAGCAAAACAAAAAATACCATCAATATTAACAATGTTATTTGTTAGTGGATTACTGTTATTAATTTTATATTATTTATTAATTACAAATGGTTATAAAGATATTTGGTTTGTGTTTACTATTATGTATGTTTTTTTTGCTATTATTACATTTATTCCTACCTTAAGGGCTATTTTTAAAGTTATAAAACTACATCCTGGAGGAGATTCTTTTAATAAATCTCCTCATTTTTCGGAAGAAGAAAAAAATAAGTTAAACCAACATTTTTCAAGAATCCAAGGAACATTAGGATTTTGGAAAAATCAAGCAGAAAAATATAGAAAATTTCATTATTATTGTTTATACTGGACTATACCTTCTTCAATATTAATTCCAATAATTATACAAGCAATGAATACTAATCCTTATTCCAAAGTATTACTTACAATTATTTCTACTCATACAGCTATTTTATTGGCTTTTCATAGAGGTTTTAAAATTGAAGATAATTTCAAAGCATTTAGATTAGGTGAATCAGAATTTTATGATACTTATAGAAGAATATTAGATAGGCCAAATTCATTTGGAAATACCACAGAAGAACAGTTGAATAATTATTTTAGTAAAGTTGAAGAGATAAGAAAATATGTTAGAAATGCCGAAACAGATAATCTACCAGAAATCGATGATAAGCAACGCAAAAATATAACTTATTAAACGAAGGATTGGAGTAATTCAACGTCATGTAATATGTGATTGAAGATTCCACTGTTGCTCCATGTAAATTTATTTGTCCAGGGCAAGTTGCCCTAAGCCTCATGAACTTCTTAAATTCCAAGGATATTAGGTGATATTAGGTTTAACCATCGTTAATTATTACTCTCAGTGGGTTTTGAGAATTCTAGTGATAATTTTTATTATATGCGGGAGATTAAGTAATTTCATAAATTTTATTTCCGGGTGCTGCAGAGAGATTTCAGGAGAGAATCATATCATTTTTATAGTTAACTTTGTAATAAAACCACCAGCACTAATAACTAAAATTTTAAATAATAAAAGTACTTATGGAGAAATCTATAATGTTTCTGAAGGTGATTATAAATACTCTGAGATACTGGACACAATAACAGAAGTATTTGAACAGAAAGTTATAAAAATAAAAGTTCCAGAGAGATTAATTAATCTTTATAAAAGGCTGCCATTTATTCTGCCAGTATTTAATAAGCTGGAAACTCTTTCAACAATTACTACAGTTGATAATAGTAAGATGTTGAAGGAATTAGATTTCAAATCTGAATATAGCTTTAAAGAAGGAATGTAAGATGCAGAAGAATATTATAAACAGTAATTTTTCACCCTATGGATATAAAATCTATAGGGTCATAATTTTATTTTTAAATTAATTTAAGAAAATTTTCACTATAAGTCGTGTGAAATTATACTGGCCAAGAAATATAACTTATCAAAATAAAAGAAAAACTTAATTTTGGTTGGACTTTATTAAAGCTCAAAGTGAAGAAAAAAGAGATCTTTCTGGTAAAATCTTAAATATTAGATCAACAATTGTAATAATGATTTGAATGTCAAATAAGATTTTACATGTTTCGTTGCAATAATAGGGAATTTTAGTTTTCAACTTCCAGGAATACTCTTTTGCAATTCTTGAGGGTTTTAGTATAATACAACAAATAACGCTATAGAAACAGAGGCAGATTATTAGAAGAAATTTCAGTTGATTACATAATTAATGAGACCTGATGAATATTTATTATTTCTATGATGTAAAAATTTGCATTTGGCAAACACTTGTATTATAATTTAATTAGATTTGAGAATTGTCTAAAAATTGGGTATTTACATTAGCCCTAATAATCTAATGAGGGAGTGTTAAATTATGGATATAGAGTTTCATTATTATGTTACTTACTTAACGGCTACAAGAGCAGGTTTTAAGCCTAAAGATGCAAATATTTTAGCTTATTCTTCTCAATATGTTGATAACAATGACATACTTTTTGAAATCAACAAAGATTCAGAGGAACTATATTATGAAAATTATATAAGCCAGACCTTAGATATTACAAAACCACAAAAAGATTTGCTGCGTATATATCCTTTCTTTCACTTTATTCCAGGAGAAGATAGTAATTATTCTAAGAAAATTAACGAAGATGAAATGCCACCTTTAAACACTATTCCTGATAATGTAAATGCTAATAAAATGCTAGATAAGGCTCTGACAGATAATAATTTATATGAAATAGGTATTGCCTGTCATGCATATTTAGATACCTGGTCCCATCAAAATTTTGTTGGAATGGAAAATGATTATAATGGATTGGACCATATTTTACCTAATATAGGCCATGCTGATGCAGGCCATGATCCAGATATTCCTGATAAAGTCTGGGATGATACTCGTTTGAAAAATGCAACTGTTAATAATAAAGAGCGTTTTCTAGTAGCAATAGGTCGACTATTCGAAAAGCTATTTAAATATAAAAATGGTGATGATATATTATCTAAACTGTCTTCAGAAAAGCAAGATCTCATAGATGATATAGAGGAGATAATTGAGGAAGGATCTGATAAAGAAGAAAGAATTGGTCTATATAAAGAACTTGCTTTAAAAGATGAATATGGTCGACAGGAAATTGAAAATTATGATGAATATTACTGGTTCAATGAGGCAATTAAAGAAGACTATCCAGAAAAGTATGATATTGATGTTAAACTAACTATTAATTTGAAACACTTGTTTTTTGAGGATTATACCTGGGATGATCCTGATAATTACAATGAGACCCACTGGTTTAAGTTTCAGGAAGCTGTAAAATTTCATCAGAACAGAATGGAAGGGATATTAAGTTCAAATCTTGAGTTTGTAAGTACAGAAAAGTGGTAATTAGTCAATAATCTTAATTTTTTAATTAATGGAAGCTTCTGGGGCTTTTTTAAGCTCCAGGAGTATTTTATATATAAAGTAATTTAATCAGATTAGTTATTTTTTTATTATTAATCTAGAATAAAATTTTAAAATCTCTTGCTCAACATTTTTGATTTTTAACAACAAAGGGATGAATTTGTGAGTAAATACTTTCAGAATAATTATAATAAAATCAATTATCCTATTGAAAATGATGATAATCCTGGTTTGCGTAATGCTCAATTAGGTGCAATACATTCAATTTCATCTTTTTTTACATTGAATGAAACTAAACCAGTACTTATTGTTATGCCAACTGGTTCTGGAAAAACAGCTGTTTTAACTATGGTTCCATTTGTTTTAAAATCGAAAAAGGTTTTAGTAGTTACACCTGCTAAAATGGTGCGACAGCAGATAACAGAAGAATTTTCTTTGTTGAAGACTTTACATAAAGCAGGAGTTTTTAAAGCTAAAATTTCTAAACCTGAAGTATACGAGATGAAGCATAAAATTGAAAATGAAGATTTAAAATTAGTTGAGAAAGCGGATGTTGTAGTAGCAACTCCAATTTGTGCTTTATCATTAACTAAATGTGATAAATATAAAAATTTATTTGGGTTAACTTTAATTGATGAAGCTCACCATGTTCCAGCAAAAACATGGACTGAAATATTGTTAAATATGAAGCATACTAAAAAAGTATTATTCACAGCTACACCATTTAGAATGGATGAAAAAGAAATAAAGGGAGAAATGATTTATAATTACCCTTTATCTCAAGCATATAAAGATGAAATTTTTGGTGATATTAAATATATTCCAGTAAAAAAGAGTGAAGAAAAGGATAAATTAATTTCAGAAAAAGCAGAAGAAGTATATTTGTCAGATAAAGAGAAGGGATATAATCATTTTTTAATGGTTAGAGCTAAATCAAAGGCAAAATCTAAAAGCTTAGAAAAATTGTATGAAGAAAATACAGGATTAAAATTAAAAAGGGTAGATAGTTCGATGGCAAAATCAACTGCTCAAAAGGCGATAGATCAATTAAAAGATGGGGAACTAGATGGAATTATTTGTGTTAATATGCTTGGAGAAGGATTTGATTTTCCAAATTTAAAAATAGCTGCAATACATGATCCTCATAAGTCATTAGCATCCACGCTTCAATTTATTGGTAGATTTGCAAGAACAAATGCTTCTGATATTGGAACTGCAAAATTTATTGCCATTAATGATGAAGAATTAAAAATCGAAAATAAGTCTTTATATACTAGTGATGCTGTATGGCAGGAAATAATAATTGATTTAAGCGAGCAAAAAGTTGAAGAGGAAGAAACACAAAAAAATTATGTTAGTAGTTATATAGATAAAGATATTGAGAATATTGATGAAAGTCAATTTTCTTTATATGGGATTAAAACAAATTTACATGCTAAAATTTTTCGAGTAGAGAATTTTTATATTGAGGCTGATTTTCCAGATGCCTGTGCAATTGAATTTGGACCATTTATAAATAAAAACGAAAAAACTGTAGTTGCTGTTGGCAGAAATTATATTACTCCAAAATGGTATACTGGTAGTAGATTACAAGATGAAGAGAATGTGCTGTTTATTATTCATTATCAGGAAAGCACAAAGCTGGTTTTTATTTATTCTCAAATCAAGAGTGAATCACTATATGAAAAGATTATTGAATCTTTTTCTTGTGATTACACAAAAATATCCAGATTTGAAATGAATAGAGTTCTGGCTGATTTAAAAAACACAGAAATGTTTAATACCGGAATGCAGCACCGTTATGATGAATCTGGTGAATCATATCGAATAATTGCTGGTTCTGATACCAGCCAAAATATTGATCCTAATACCGGTAAAATATTTTCAGCAGGACATGTTTTTTGTAAAGCAATTTTGGGTGGAGAAGAAATTACAATTGGTTACAGCAGTGGCTCAAAAATTTGGAGCAGTTCTTATGGTAATTTAAAAGACTATGTTAATTGGTGTAATTTAAACGGCAAAAAGATTTTTGATTCAGCTGTGGAAGTGAAAACTAATACTAATTTTGATTATTTGTCTATTCCTAAGAAATTAGAGAAATATCCTGAGAATATATTTATAGTTTCTTTTTCTGGTGAAGTTTATACTAATCCTTATCCTATCTATTCTAGAGAAGATAATAAAGAAATAGGATTAATTGTTGATCTTAATATTTTGCTAACTGACCATGAGGAAGATTGTATTAAAATAAAACTTAAAGTTGAAGAATATCAACAAATAGTTAGTTGTGATCTTGAGGGAAACTACAGTGCTGATGAAAATACAATATATATAAGAGCAGGTAGGGAGGAAATTGAACTTGTTGATTATTTAAATGAATATCCACTTATATTTAGAACTACAGATGATAAAATGATTGAAAGAAATGAAATTACTATTGGTAATCCAGAAGCAATTTCATTTTCAGCGGACAATATAAAAGTTATTGACTGGGATCTTTATAATACTGATACAACTTTAGAAATAGCTTCAGATGAATCAAATAATAATTCAATACAGGAGAGCTTAGAAAAAATTTTATTAGAAAATGATGCGTTGGATTATATTATTTTTGATCATTCTACCGGGGAGATAGCTGATTTTATAGCAGTGGAAGAATCTGAAAATAAAGTAAAATTGTCTTTGTTCCATGTGAAAAGTATGGGAGCTACAAATTATAATAGTAGTACAGGAGATATATATGAAGTATCTGGGCAGGCAGTAAAGTCAATTATCTGGTTAAAGAGAAAAAGTATTTTATTAAATAAAATGAGGCAGAGAAGAAGAACAAATCATTGTCAGTTTTTAAAAGGTAGTTTTGATGAATTTTATGATCAGTTTAGGACTTCTGATAAGGCTTTAAGAGCAAAAATTGTTATAGTCCAACCTTCAATTAGCAAGGGAGAAGATATGCCCCCAAAGATACAGGAAATTTTAGCCGCTTCTGAATATTATATAAAGCGTGGTGGTAAAGTTAATGATTTTGAGATTTGGGGAAGTGCTTGATAATTTAATTACATTAGGTGAGGAAGGTAATGTCTTGGAAAAAATAAAAAGAAATTTAAAAAATAAATTTTATAACTTATGTTTTTTATTTCGACCTATGATTACGGTGTTATTTGTTTTCTTTCTTTTTCTTTTGTCTAGTATTATTTTAATTCTTTCAATTCTATACCTAGATGAAAACACACAGCTATATCAAATTTTTTTAGCAATATTAACTGGTACAACAGCATCTTTTTTAATAGCTATTATAATGGAACTATTTAATAATTATCATTATAATTGTAAAAGACAGCGTGAATTGAGGGGATATTTTAGTTTTGTTTCCGGTTATGAAATTGGTCAATATTCTTTTTTGAAAACAAAAGAAAAATATAATAAAAAATTTTCACAGGAAAACATCAGAAAATATGCTGTTTTTTCTAAACTTGAAGATATTATTCCTGAACTTCGCGAAGCACTTAACCATAGAGATTATCTTTATCCAAAAGAACTTGAAAATATAGACGACATTTTATATAAATATAAGGATATATTGAATTTTATATATGTGTCTTTAAGCCCGTTATTTGCCGATCTTGTTTCACTAATGCTTAATGAAGCTAATCAGGAAATTGATGATGCTGAATTTAATTTATTTCAAAAAAATAAAGAATTATTTAATTTTCTCAAAAAAGAAGCTAAATATTATGCTGAAAATAATGATGAAGTTAATTTTGATGGAGAGGATCAAGATTATTTGAGAACTTCAGTTGAAAAAGCTGTTTTTTATCACAGTTATCTTTTCAATGATTATTTTGAAATGCTGGATAAAAACTATTCTCCAGGTGGAATTACAGATGATAAAGAAGAGTTAGGGGGCAGCAATAATCTTGCTTTATTTAATATGATTGGAGATTGTTGTAAAGAAATTGATGAGAAAATGGTTAAATTACAAAAAAGAGTAGCGAAAGAGCCTTATTTTTGGACTCTGGCTGATTATGAGGTGGATAGCCCTGACTAATATTTTTAAATAAAAAGTAATTTGAGATTTAGAACCCCATTAAAATATAATATTTAACTTTATTTCCAAATTATTCTATGCTATAATTTAAGTAATATAAGAATTATAAGGAGATGGGGTTATGTATAAAGATGATTATAAAAAATTAAAGGCTGTTATTAATCAACTTAAAGCTAAATATAACTTTAAAGGTTTATATCATTTTACTGATTTCAAAAATTTAAAAAGCATTATTGAAACAGGTTGTTTAAAAAGTAGGGCTGAATGTCAGAATAGTGAGATTGATTTTTTAGATGC
>Ga0182239_1000617_pt1 | contig 12720 bp, 7 predicted proteins | sample hydfrate6_PW_210_FD_132456 | JGI IMG/M metagenome (GOLD analysis project Ga0182239, IMG submission 132456) | Subsurface microbial communities from deep shales in Texas, USA - hydraulic fracturing test 6_PW_210 | ecosystem: Environmental > Aquatic > Deep subsurface > Shale gas/oil reservoir >...
GCACTGCGAGCCGAAGGCGGCCGCGCCCTGGCCGATGATGTCCGGGTTCTTGACCGCGGCCGAGTTGACCGAGACCTTTTCCGCTCCGGCCAGGAGCACGTCGCGCATGTGGGCCACGGTGGAGATGCCGCCGCCCACGGAAAAGGGGATGAAAATGCGTTTGGCCACTTCTTCCACGACCTTGAGCATGATGCCGCGTCCTTCGTGGGACGCGGTGATGTCGTAGAACACGATCTCGTCCGCGCCTTCCTGGTAGTAGACCTCGGCGGTTGTCACCGGGTCGCCGATGTCTATGTTGTTCTTGAACTTGATGCCCTTGGTCAGTTTGCCGTTTCTGACGTCCAGGCAGGGGATCACTCTCTTACTCAGCATCGGCGGCCTCCCGGCAGTAGTCGTAGAAGTTTGACAGGATTTCAAGGCCTGGTCGGCCGCTTTTTTCGGGGTGGAACTGCGTGGCCCACAACCCGTCCTTCCCGTGCACCGAGCAGAACGCGGTTCCGTAGTAGGTTTCGGCGATGACGAATTCGGGGTCCGGGACCGGGTAGTATGAGTGCACGAAGTAGAATTCGGACTCGGGATTGAGCCCGGCCAGCAGGGGGGAGTCCTGTTTTATGTTCAGCCTGTTCCATCCCATGTGAGGTATGTTGATGCGCGTGCCGTCTTCTTCGGTGAGGGAGTGGTCAAAGCGGCGGCACTGCCCGGGTATTATGCCCAGGGCCCGGGTGTCGTTTTCCGGGCTATAGTCCAAAAGTATCTGGCACCCCACGCAGATGCCCAGCAGGGGTTTTCCCGCCCGGGTCATGGATTGTAGCAGTTTGTCCAGGCCGGTCTGTCTGAGTTCGTTCATGGCTTGTCCGGCCGCGCCCACGCCGGGGAAGATCAGTCCGCTGGATTTTTCGATTTCCGTTGGGTCGGCGGTGATCTTGCTGGGTATGCCCAGGTAGTCCAGGGCCCGGCGTACCGAGGTCTGGTTGCCGGCCTTATAGTCCAGTATGGTCAGCATGTTGTTCCTCCGGGATGTCGTGAAGGAGTTGGCATATCAGAAAAGCGGGATCAATAAAAGTCCGGGTCTTCGGTTGGGGGGAGCGGGTTTGAGATCGCTCGGATATGGACAGTTCGAAGACGTTATAATATGTCACCGGTGTGACGGGTATTTCAGGCCGTGATTTTCGGACCGGCGGCTTGACTGGCCCGGTCGTTGCCGGGAGTGCTGGGAATGGCCGGATGCGGAGGCGATCAGATGGCTGAAGGCGAGAAAGAGGTTCTGAAATTTTACGCCAACGAGGGCAGGGTGACCCTGTGCTGTCCCAAATGCGGGTTCATGCGGCAGATCGAGATTGCGCAGCTTAAAAGCGTGAACGGGCCGATCAAGGTCAAGTGCAGGTGTCAGAACGTGTTTCACGCCCAGGTGGAGATGCGGCAGTTTTTCCGCAAGCAGACGTCCTTGCCGGGCGAGTTCACCAACGTGGCCACGGGCAAGTCCGGCCGGATGGTGGTCAAGGACGTGTCCATCGGCGGCCTGGGTTTCATAACGGACGAGGCGGGCATGCTCCAGCCGGGCGACGTGTTGAAGGTCCGGTTCACCCTGGACGACGCGCACAGTTCCGAGATTTTGCGCAAGGTCACGGTCAGGTCGGTCAGGCACTCGATGGTGGGGACGGAATTCAGCGACGGCAAGCCCTACGACAAGGACCTGGGATTTTATCTGCGCAAATAGGATCGGCGCTCGACGGGAACAAGGCTTTTTAAAAGTTCAAAAATTGTATAACAAAAGTCGTAAAAAATTTCCCGTCGGCGGCGGGAAGTTTTGCAGCCAGGGGGTCGGACAGGGATTTGAGCCATGATTTTAATGTCTTGCGATTTGATCGAACAATGCTTAATGTCCGGAAATATAGGGGGAGAGATTGGGGCGCTGTTTCATTTCGGCAAATGAGAATGGCTACCCCCGGCATCGGCGTCTGGATGTTTTTTGTCGGCGCCGCGACATTGACCCTGTTGTTGACCTCCCGCTTCAGAGCTTCCCCGTGTTTTTGTTCTCTCGTCTCGGCGAAAAAGTGCGTGTTCTTTTAAAATTTCTCTGCGCAAAGGCTGTCCGGTCTTGAAAAATCCGGACAGTGAACATCAGGTTCGGGCGTTTTGTAATATGACGATCTTCAAAACCAGGCCAGGAACAGGCGGTCGGCTTGCCGGCATTCGGGCCGCAGCGGCTTTTTTGTCGGCGGCGATCCTGTTCGTGCTGTTTTCGTGGTCCGCGGCTGCGGCCGGCGAGAAAGTGGTGCTGCAGTTGTGCTGGGATCATCAGTTTCAGTTCGCCGGGTATTACGCCGCGAAATGGCAGGGCTACTACGAAGAAGCCGGGCTGGACGTGGAGATAAGGCCCGCGGTCAAGCCGGACAGGACTTTTCTGAGTCCGCTCGCGGAGGTGGCCAAGGGGCGCGCGCATTTCGGCATCGGCGCGTCCGATATTCTCGTGGGCAGGGACAAGGGCATGCCTCTTGTTGTCCTGGCGCCGATTTTTCAGCACAGCGCGGCCGAGTTCTACGTGCTCAGGGACAGCAGTATCCAGACCCCGGCCGACCTGGTGGGCAAGACCGCCATCAGGCGCGAGAACGATCTCATCGAGGCCGAGTTTTTCGCCATGCTCCGGGCCGAGGGCGTTGATCCCGGGCAACTCGAGTTCGTTCCGTTCAAGTCGGTGTCGGCCTCCATGCAGAGCCTGCTCAGTGGGGAAATTGACGTTGTCCTGGGTTATGCCCTGACCACGCCGTACCAGGCCATGCGTATGGGCGTGGAGTTGTCCAGCATGCGCCCGTCCATGTACGGCATAGATTTTTACGGCGACACCCTGTTCAGCAGCACAACCACCGTGAGCCGCCATCCCGAGATGGTGGGAAAGTTCGTCAAGGCCAGTCTCAAGGGCTGGGAATATGCATTGGACCATCCCGAGGAGATCGCCTGGCGTATTTCCACCGAGCTTCCCCGTCAATTCCCGCTGGACGATCCGTTTGATTTCAACCTGTTTCAGGTGCAGGGCGTGATGAAGCTCTGTCCGTATCCTCACGTGGGCCTGGGGCACAACAACCCGGAACGCTGGCAGAGGATGCACGAATATCTGAAGCAGTCGGGCCTGGTGGAGGGCAAACTCGATCTTCAGGAACTGATCTACGATCCCCTGCACTGGGCCGCTGCTTCCCACAAGCAATTCTTGAAGTGGCTGTACGGGTCGCTGATATTCATATCCGGTTTTGCGCTGGTCAGCATGGTCTGGGCCATGAGTTTGAGAAAAATCGTGGCCGCCCGGACCCGGGCGCTTGTTGACTCGAACGTGAAGTTGAAAAACGAGATCGCGGATCGTGAACGCGCGGAACGAGAGCTCAGGCTGTCGGAGAATTTTTACCGGGCCGTGTTCGAGAACACCGGGACCCCGATGATGATAGTGGAGGAAGACACGACCATAAGCCTGGTCAATTCAAACTTCGAGGGCCTGGTCGGATACGAGAAGGAAGAGGTGGAGGGCAGGATGAGCTGGCAGATGTTCGTCAAGGGCGAGGACCTGGCGAAGATGAGCGAATATCATCGGATGCGCAGGATAGACCCGGACGCGGCGCCACGTTCTTACGAGGCCCAGGTGTTCGACAAGGAGGGGATTCGCAGGGACGTGATCATCACCGCGGACATAATTCCGGGGACCAAGAAGAGCGTTGCATCGGTTCTGGACATCACGGATATCAAGAAGGTCGAGAAGGCCCTGAAGGACAGCACGGCGCAGCGCCAGGCCATTTTGGACGCCTCCGTGGACATGATCATGCTCTACGACACTGACCTGCGGATAATCTGGGCGAATCGGACCGCAGCCGACGTGGTCGGCAAGCGGCCGGAGGAATTGATCGGGCACAAATGCCACAAGATATTTCAGGATAAGGATCAACCCTGTCCGGGTTGCCCGGCGCAGAGGGCGTTGCGATCCGGGCATATCGAACACGCGGTCATGTATCAGTCGGACATGGACATGGTCGGCGAGTCGTGGTGGGACGACTACGCGGTTCCGCTGCTGGACGACGAGACCGGCAAGATCGTGGGGGTGATCGAGATCGCCCGGAACATAACCGAGAGCAAGCGCTTCGAGAACGATTTACGGGCCAGCGAAGCCCGGTACAAGGGCGTGGTCGAGGATCAGACCGAGCTGATTTTCCGCTTCAGGCCCGAGGGGCAGATGACCTTCGCCAACAGCGCCTATCGCCGCTACTACGGGATAGGCCCGGACGAGACCGTGTCGTCGAGTTTCATGGATTGCGTGCACGACAGGTACAAGGAACTGGTGGTCAGGAGTCTGGAGGATTTGAGCGCAGACAATCCCTCGGTGATGCTGGAGATCGAGATAACCAGGCCCGAAGGCGAGGTGCGCTGGCAACAGATAACGTTTCGGGCCATATATGACGACGCCGGGCAGATCATGGAGTACCAGGGCGTGGGCCGGGACATCACCCACCGCAAACTGGCCGAGACCGCGCTGCGCGAAAGCGAGGAACGCTTCAGGCAGCTGGTCGAGAACATCCAGGAGGTTTTTTGGATCAGGGACATCAAATCCGGGGACATGTTATACGTCAGCCCGGCTTATGAAAAAATTTTGGAGCAGAGGATCAGCAGTTTTCCCACCACCGAGGACCCGTTCATTGATTACGTGCACCCCGAGGACAGGGGGGTCGTGGAGCAGGCCCTTGAGGAATACGACAAGGTTCACGCCCTGGACATGGAGTTTCGCATAGTCAATTCGCAGGGGGGCATGCGCTGGATCAGGGAGAGGATTTTCCCTATCCCGGACTCGCAGGGCAATGTGTATCGCAGCGCCGGGCTGGCCGAGGACGTCACCGAGCGCAAAGAGGCCGAAGAGGCCTTGAGGCGCAGCGAGGAACGCTTCCGGCTGCTGGTTGATTACATGCCCGTGCTTATTCACGCCCACGACCAGGACCTTAACTACGTGTTCTGGAACAAGGAGTCGGTCCGGGTGACCGGGTACAGCTCCGAACAGATCGTGGGCAAGCCCGAAGCCATGAAGGTTTTGTACCCCGACCGGGGGTACAGGAAAAAGGAGGTCTACAAGCGTCACGGCGGGAAGATGGACTACCGGAACTGGGAAAACCGGGTAACGTGTTCCGACGGGAGCACCAAGATCATATCCTGGAGCAACTTGTCCAACCGCTGCCCGATCCCGGGGTGGCACGAGTGGGAGATGGGGTTGGACGTGACCGAGCGCAGGAAGTTCGAGAACGCCCTGGCCGAGAGCGAAGCCCGGTACCGGTTCATAACCGAGAGTCTGCCGGTGGGCGTGCTGCTCATGGACAGGAACTACCGCATCGTGGCCTCCAATTCGACCATGCGCCGCTGGTTTCCGAACATAAGAATAGAATCGAGTCCGTACTGTTTTTACAGTCTGTTCGGCCGCGACTTCAGGTGTACGGAGTGTCCGTGCGCCGAACTGGGAAAAGGCAGGAATAAAACGGTAGACGCCTTCAAGGAAATGATAATCGAAGGAGAGGCGCGCAAGTTCAAGATAACGGCCTGCTCCATCCCGGCGGAAGGCGGGGAATTCGACCAGTACATGGTCATCTATACCGACGTCACCGAAGAGGAAAAACTCAACGAGAAGCTGCGCCAGGCCCAAAGGACCGACCTGATCGCCACCATGGGCACGGGTATAGCCCACGAGATAAATCAGCCGCTGAACGCCCTGAAACTCTGGGTGACCGGGCTGATGATGAATTTGAAAAAAAGCAGCGAAGTCAACACGGACATGCTGCTTGGCAGCATGGACAAGATATTGGGAGCCACAGAGCGGATCGAGACCGTGATCGAACACATGCGCACCCTGATCAACAAGGGCGACGACTCCCAGATAGGCCGCACCGACCTGAACGATGCCATAAACAAGGCGCTCATGCTTGTTTCGGCCAAGATCAAGGCCCACAACATCACCCTGAACCTGGACCTGTCCGATAAAAATCCCATGGTCCTGGCCAATCCGATCCAGTTGGAACAGGTGATCATAAACCTGGTCACCAATTCCATAGACGCCCACGACACCACCGAGAATCCCGACAAGCGCATCAGTATCTCCACCAGGTTGAACCGGGGCAAGGCCGGCATTGTCATCGAAGACAACGGCCCCGGGTTTAAGGGCGGTGAAGAACAGATTTTCGACCCGTTTTACACGACCAAGGGTTCGATGGGGCTGGGCCTGTCTCTGGTCAGCACGTTCGTGAGCACCTGGGGCGGGAAGATAAGCGCGTCGGCTTCAAACGAAGGGCGCGGAGCAAGGATTTGTATTGATTTGAAGCCTGCTTAGCCGCGGGAATAAAAATTGCATCTTCCCCGATGTTATGAAAATCCTTGTAATTGATGACGATAAAATCAGTTTGACCAGCCTGGGCGACACCGTATCGTTTCTCGGTTACGATCCCGTGCTGTGCGGAGACGCCCAGGAAGCGCTCAAGCTGTGCCGCGACGAATACTTCCCGATAATAATCACCGATATCCGCATGCCGGGGATGGACGGGCTGGAGCTGCTCAAGATTCTCAAGAGCTCTCCGGACACGGCCAGAAGCGACGTGATCATGATCACCGGGCACGGCGACATTGACATGGCCATCACCGCCCTGCGGCTCGGGGCCTACGACTTTCTGCGCAAACCCCTGGATGCCCGCGAGTTCGCGGCCATCATCGAGCGCAGCGCCGAACACCAGGCCCTGAAGATGGAGAACGAGGAACTCACCCAGCACTTTGATCAGCGGATCGAAGAAGCCACCGAGAGCCTGAAAAAAGACCTGGACAGCGCCAGGGAGATCCTGCGCAGGTATACCGGGGTGGGCAACGTGGTTGCGGTCTCCGACTCCATGAAAAAGATCATCGCCGAGGCCAAGCTCTATCACACCAACCCCACGGTTCCGGTCCTGATAGAAGGCGAAACCGGAACGGGCAAGGAGATCGTGGCCAAGCTGATTCACTATGGAGAAACGCCGAACAGCAGCCCGTTCGTGGACATCAACTGTTCGGCCATTTCGGCCAACCTGTTCGAGAGCGAATTGTTCGGCTACGAGCCCGGCGCCTTTACCGGGGGCAGCAGAAAGGGCTCGAGAGGCAAACTGGAGGCTGCGGGAGAGGGAACCGTGTTCCTGGACGAAGTGGGCGACATCCCCCTGGAGATGCAGCCCAAGATGCTGCGCGTGCTGCAGGAGAGGACCTTTTATCCTGTCGGCGGGGTGAAAAAGAGGGATCTGAAGGCAAGGATCATCTGCGCCACCAACCAGGAACTGAAAACCATGGTTGAGCAGGGCAGGTTCAGGCGCGACCTGTATCATCGCCTGAAGATCGGGTACATCTACATCCCGCCGCTTCGGGAAAGAAAAGAGGACATCAAGGCCCTGTCCGTGTTCATCCTGCAGCGGGAGGCCGCCAGGAAGAAAAAGGCCTTCAAGGGCGTCACCCCGGAGGCCCTGGACCTGCTCGTGGCCCAACCCTGGCCGGGCAATGTGCGTGAACTGGAAAACGCCATCGAACGCGCGGTCCTGATTCACAACGATTCCATGCTGGACGTCCGGCACTTCGATTTTCTGGCCGACAACGCCGGGGCTCAGGCCGGGCGCATTCCCCGGCCGATTTCCGAGGAAGACGTCTCGGATCTGCCCAACAACGGGTTCGATCTGGACAAACACCTGGACGACATAGCCAAGGAAATCGTCAACAAGGCCTTAAAGAAGTTCGACGGCAACAAGACCAAGGCCGCCAAATACCTGGGCTGGGACAGGAACAAGATATATCGTTTGTTGCCTCAGAGCAAACCTTCAAGAAATTGAACGGGCGGGACGAAAGTCCTCTCTCCTGCAGACGCTCGGTTTTGAGCAGTGCTCAAAGCCGAGCGTTTAATTTTGATCAGCCCGACATTGAAAAGGGCTTTTTGGTATCTCGTTTTTTGTTCCGGCCGTGGCGCTGTGCTGCGAGGGTGCGCGGGAGCCTTTGTCTGGCACGGGTTTTGCAGACCGGGCATAGTGAGCAGATAATGCTTGAGGCCGATAAATTTGCCGACCACCCACGCGTATCCGGGCAGGCCGCTCTTGGTTGTTGTCGGGCCTTGGTTTCGCCGAAAAGAGCGGTCTTCCCGGATCAAATTTTTGAGGGAAGCAGTGCGGGATTTCCGGGGGGCTGCGGCGGTGAAAACGGTGCGGTCCAAGGGCTCGGGGGTTGATAAAAACATATCCCAAACAGCTTGATTTTTTGAAGCATAAGTGCGAACATGCGACGCGCTGTTGCTTGAAATTAGTCTGGGTGAAGTTTCTGAGCATATCCGGCGACGATCGCAAAAGGCCCGGTATCGGGCCTTCGTCACGTTGGTAAATTTTGGTGCAAGGAGGAACGGGAATGGTTTTACTGAGTCGGAAATGGAAAATCACTTTGCTCTGCGCTCTTACAGTAGTTCTTTGCGGCGCGTTTTACGGCGCCCGGGTAAAGGCCCAGGACAGCTCGCAGGTCCCGGCCCTTACCGATGAACAGTGTGTGCTGTGCCATTCCCAGCAGCCGGCTACCATAGCCACCGAGGGCGGCTTGCACGAATCCGCCGTGGGCTGTCAGGACTGCCATGTGGAGCATCCGCCCGCAGGGACCGGGGCCATCCCCGAGTGCAGCATGTGCCACGCGGGCAGCGCGCATTACGAGCTCGATGACTGCTCTTCCTGTCATTCCGACGCCCACGCCCCGCTCAAGCTGGTCCTGCAGGGCGACATTACCGAGCCCTGTCTGACCTGCCATCCCCAGCAGGGGGAGGAAACGTCCCAGCATCCCAGTGTTCACGCGGACGTGGCCTGCAACTTCTGTCACATGGAGCACCGCCAGATTCCCAGTTGTCTGGATTGTCACGGGAAGCATACCGAAGACATGACTTTTGAGGACTGCAAGACCTGTCATCCGGTGCACATGCCGCTCAACGTGACCTATCCCAACGAGGTTCCCTCGCATTACTGCGGGTCCTGTCACGGCGAGGCCTATGACGTGCTTGCGGCCAATACCACCAAGCATCACGATCTTTCGTGCGCATTTTGCCATCGCAACATCCACAAGAACGTACCGCCGTGCTTTGCGTGCCACGGACAGCCGCATCCGGAGGAGATGCTCCAGAAGTTCCCGGACTGCGGCCAGTGTCACGGTACGGCTCATGATTTGAGAAAGTAATGGAGTTTGGAAGGCAGATTCCGGGATAAGGATTTGAAACTGTATAAAATGCCCGAACGGCACTGAATCAAGGTGAGGATTATGAAGATGTCGAAAAGGTTGGTTGTTGCCGCGATTGTAATCGGATTGATAGCCTTGACCTGCTCCCTGGCCTGCCAAAAGAGGGAAGCGGTACAGGCTGAAGCTCCCGCCCAGGTCCAGGCGGAAGTGGCCCAGGCCGAGGTGCCGATTTACGACCGGGCGATCACGCCCCTGTCTCCCGAAGAGTGTGGGCGCTGTCATCTGCCCATCTTTACCGGCATCAAGGAAGCCGGCGGGAAACACCAGTTCGATTGCCAGGACTGCCATACCATATATCACACCACGGAAGACATCATGCCCGAGTGTTCGGCCTGCCACGTGACCGCTTCCGGCAGCGCGAACTATCACGGGGACGACCCGGCCCTGACCGAGTGTCTGACATGTCATGCAGACCCGCATCGTCCGCTGGACATCCCCATGGGCGATATCACCGATAATTGCGGCAAGTGTCACGCCGCGGAACAGGCCGACCTAGTCAACCATCCCAGCATGCACACGGACGCCGTGGGCTGCGCCGACTGCCACCACACCGAGCACGGATACGTCCCCAACTGCAACGAGTGTCACGGCAATCACAGTCCGCAGATCGAAATAGAGATGCAGGAGTGCATGGGGTGTCACCCGGTGCACAAGCCCCTGTCCATCTCTTACGTCGAGCAGACCAGTTCCCTTATCTGTGCGGGCTGCCATGCAGGTCCTTACGACCAACTGACGGCCAAGGAAACCAAGCATTCGCACCTGACCTGCGCCGAGTGTCATCCCCATCATGCCGAGATTGACCCGTGCAGCAAGTGCCATGGCCAGCCGCATTCCTCGGCCATGATGCAAGACATGAGCAAGTGCCAGAGCTGTCACGGGCACGCCCACAACCTGGCCGCCGACTAGGCGCGAGGTCTTGGCTCGCAAGGATTGAATAGGGACAAGCGCAAGAAATTTTTAAAAAGTTTGGCCAGGTTCTTGCATATTTTTGTATAACAGGTTATGTACACCATCAAGGCGATAGGGTTACCTCCTCCGGCTTGATTGAAAAATCATGACCAGAGATGAGGATATTTGGAAATACTTAGGTAGGAGAGGGCTTTTGAGAACATTTTTACTCACCACGCTTCTTGTGGCGGGGGTCGCGCTTTTGGCGTGGTACCCGTCGCAGGCGCAGGCTCAGGTCTCCGGGGCTTGTTACTTGTGTCACACGATGCATAACTCGCAGGACGGCGGTATCCCCACCGGCGGCCAGGCGACTCCGCAGGCCCATTTGACCCTGAACACCTGCATCGGTTGTCACTCCTCGGGCGGCGTCGCGGGCGCGCCCAAGGTTGACGGAGCCTACGGCGTTGCCAACGGCACCACCGCGGGCGGTACGTTCGCCGATTCCGGCACGGCCGGACAGTATTGCGCGGACGATACGTGCGTTCACAACGTTAATCTTACCGGTGTTCTGCCCGTGCTCGGCACCGACGACACCTTCAGCGGCGGCACGGTGCCCGGTAGCGGCGGCGCAGGCATGAACGGCGGCGCCGGCTCCACCGACCCGGCCAACCTGGTTTGCGCCGGGTCCAACGGCTGCCACGGCGACACCTCCATTGCCGGCAACGACGCCGGGATCCAGGGATTCCACCACCATGCCAAGACCGGCTGGCGCTATCTGCAGATCGCGGGCACCGCTACCCCGGTCGAGGGCGTGGGCGCCAGCGACTGGGAACTTGCCCTGTCTGACGGCTACACCGCGGGTGAGGAGCACAATGTATACAGCTCCAGCACCACCGCCGGCATCAGCAAGCTGTGCGCCAACTGCCATCCGAACTTCTATGGCACGGCCAACACCCAGGACGGCGGCGGCAACTGGATCAAGCATCCCACGGATGCCGATCTTCCGGCCGGCTGGACCCCGACCGTGGACTACGTGAACAACCCGTTCGCTTTCGCGGACCTCACGGGCAAGACCGCGGACGGCACCTACGACGCGACCAACGCCCAGGTGTCCTGCTTGTCCTGTCACCGGGCCCACGGTACCCCGTACTCCGACATCCTCAGGTGGGACTACGACACCCAGACCGCGGGCGGAGGCGCTACCTACGGCTGCCTGGGTTGCCACAACAACCAGCGCTAGTTATAAGAATTGAGGCCATGGAGAGGGCGGTTAGCCCCGCCCTTTCCTACCTTTTTTCAATACCCGTTTCGGATAACTCCGGGACGGGTATTGTTTTTGGTCCTTATTTTTTAACCGGCCAGGGCCGGTATTAAAAAAACGACCTCGCTCCAGACGCGTTCCCGTCTGAATCCCGGGGTGTCGCAATTCAAAGGCCGGTTTATTCGGGTCACAGACCAATGTCTACTTTATGCAAACCTGACGCCGGTCAAAGCCCGTCAATGTCGGCGGCGGTTTATAAACCGGGGCCGCGTGCGGCTAACTACTCAAGGACGTTGGGAAATTTAGGAAAGACGCCCGGTGCGTGCTTGAACTAGAGGGTTTTATTGAGTAGACCCAAAATTATTTATTGTATTGCAAAAAATTAGCAATTTGCGTTCAAGATGGCCGAGGTTTTGCAGGTGTGAATATATTAACGATACCGGGCTTCTTGGGGCCGAGGTCGTTTTTCGGGGGGGGAAATAATGGTGTTTTTTAGTGGGTTCATGGCGGCCCATAAAAAGGCGGTTTACGCCGCGTTGGCTGTGTTTATCATATCCGGGCTGATCTGGACGCCCGCCGGGAGCAGCGCCCAGGACGCAGGCGGGCAGGAGATATGCAAGGACATACCCATAACCAGGGAGCGGGTCTTAGAGGAGACTGGCGAAAAAGCCGAGGAGGAGATTGTAGAGCAGCAGATCGGAGAGGAGATCGGAGAGCAGATCGGAGATATTGATATTGCGGAGGGGCAGCAGACCCGGCCGACTCCGGTCAAGGCGTATTGTCTCGAAGAGATATTGGAGGATTATGAAGGCCGGAAGATGACCTACCCGTCCAAGGTTTACGTGGATTCGGTCACGGGCGAGATCTACGCCGTAGACTCCGGCAACAAGCGGATTTTGATATACACGTACGACTATTATCCGCTTTTGTCGGTCGGGATTTCCGACGGGATAGAAGCGCCGGTGGCCGTGGCCGTGGACCAGAACGGGTACCTGTTCGTGGCCCAATCTCCAAGTGGCGGTGATCCCCGGTCCAGGATCAGCGTGCTCAACCCCGCGCTTACCTGGGAAAGGGACATTTATCTTTCGGGATTCGAGGGCGCCGGCGGTTTTCAGCCCAAGGGCATAGCCATCGGCAAGAACGGCAACCTGTATGTGGCCGGTGATCATTATCCCGGGCTGATCGTCCTGGACAGGGACGGAAATTTTCTGCGCATGATCTGCCCGATGGACTGCGTGGACAAGTATGACGAGAGACTGGAAAAGGCCAGTGTTTGCGACGTGGACATAGAC
>Ga0182239_1000618_pt1 | contig 12712 bp, 12 predicted proteins | sample hydfrate6_PW_210_FD_132456 | JGI IMG/M metagenome (GOLD analysis project Ga0182239, IMG submission 132456) | Subsurface microbial communities from deep shales in Texas, USA - hydraulic fracturing test 6_PW_210 | ecosystem: Environmental > Aquatic > Deep subsurface > Shale gas/oil reservoir >...
CTTCTCTAAAGCTGCATAAAAGGCACCCTTTTTTTCTTCTTCATTTAAGTTTGAAGCGACAAATACTATATCTGCATCCATTCCCATTAACTTTTCTTCTAAGTTATTAAAATCAGTATATAAATTAAACTCTACATGATCTAGATCTTTAAGATAATCAGGATTATCAATTATTACATCTTTTATGTTATAGCTTTTATGCATGGTACTAACAATATTTTTAATTAGTTTAGCTGTATTTTCTCCCCGGCCAACAATTATTATCTCTTCCTTTTTAGAAATGAGGCGTTCTAAGGCTATTGTTAAATAACGCCAAGTAACCATTGTCACAAAAAGTGTAGGAAAAGAAATTAAATAAACTGAGCGCGGAAAAGCCAAAGAATGAGTTAGATATGTTACTGTACCTGTAAAGAGGACTATAATAAAGGTTGCCGGTATAAAGGTATAAAAAACCTCATCTATCCTTCTTTTAAGTTGATTGCTGTAAAGGTTGTACATTTGGAATAGGAGAACAGAAAATATTGAAACATATGGTATTATATTTAAAAAAGCATTATAGTTTTGAGCTGGTATCCCCTCTGCGAAACGTAATTTAAAAGCTAAAAGAAATGCTAAGTTCACAAATATAACGTCACCTATCAATCTTACCATAGTTAAAAATGTTTCTTTTAATTTCATATTATTCCCACCTCAAATTATTGTTCTACATATTACTTTCATAAATCTCAGCCATTTCTTTTAGAATATTTCTTAAATCATATCTTTTAATACGCTTTTTATTATACTCTCCAATTTTTTTAAGAATAGCTTCATTTTTTTTAAGTAAATCATCAATCATGAAACCAATTTCTTCAATATTAGATGGATTTATTAGATACTCACTATCTTCAATTAAATCTTCATTACCTCTAATTTTTGAAGCTATAACAGGTAAGCCAGAGGCCATAGCTTCCATTACTGAAACAGGTAGACCTTCTCTAAAAGAGGGATGTATGTATATATCACTAATTTGTAAAATCTCATTAATATCATTTCTATAACCTAATAATTTAACTTTATCTTTTAGATTAAGTTCTTCTATTAGATTTAATAAATAATTTTTCAACTTTCCTTTTCCACAAACAATATAGCAAAAATCGTCATTATCTATTTTGCTTATTGCTTTTATAACACTTTCATGATTCTTATTTTTGTTAAGCTCACCTATAGACAGAATAATTCTTTTCTTCTTAGGAATTTTTAATTCGGATATTTTTTGTTTTTTATTAACTTTAGTTTCTTTGAAATATTCTGTGTCTAATCCAATTCCATTTATATATTTTATTTTATTTGCTTTAAAATTTTCTTTTGCTAACTGATAATCTTCTTTATTTATGGTAATTAAAACATCAGTAAAATTAGATAAAATTTTCTCTATAGGGTAATACAACAACCAGTTTATTAGTGGTGCTCCTTTAAAAAAGTGAAACCCATGGGCAGTATAAATAACATTAGTATTTTTGTTTTTTCTTGCATTTAAAGACGCTATTCTAGTTAAAACTCCTCCCATTGGAGTATGACAATGTATTAAATTATAATCATTATTTGATATAATTTTTTTTAACTCAAAAAAGGCTTTAAAATTATTAAAACTATAAGGAGATCTAGTTATAGAAATATTATAAGTTTTATTAATATTAGTTAATTCTTCAGCTCCACTACATGCTACATCAACTTTATATCCATTTTGAGACAACCAATTTATATATGGTATATGGAATGCTTTAATATGCTCCATGACTGTTGCAGTAAAAAGAATTCTTTTCATTTTATCAGTTCCTTTTTATGCTCTTATTAGATAAACTTTTATATAAATCTATTTGTTTATCTATCATATTTTTTAAATCATAACTTTCAGCTCTATTCAAACATTTTTCACTAATTTTATCATAAAATTTTTGATCCTCTGAAAGATTTTTGATTAATTTAGTTAGCTGTTTTGCATTTTTAGGTTCAAATAGTAAGCCAGCATCTTTAACTATATTTCTTAGACCACTTACATTACTGGCAATTAGAGGTTTGCCAGCTGCCATCCCCTCTACTGCAACCAATCCAAAACCTTCCCAATTTGAAGATAATACAATGATATCAGAAGTTTTCATAATTCTTTCAACATCTTTTCTAAATCCTAAAAAATGAACTCTATCATTCATTTTTAAATCATCAACTAGATTTTCACAATCACTCTTCAAATTTCCTTCTCCGATTAAAATTAAATTAAATTCATTTGGTAAGTTTTTAGTTGCTTTTATTAAAGTTTTTTGATCTTTTTGTTCAGAAAATCTCCCCACCATTGTAATTAAAATATCTCCAGAACTATATCCATTTAATAGATCATTTTTTTTATATGATTTTGCATTTTTAAATTTCTTAGTATTAATACCATTATTAATAATTTCAAAATTATTATTGTCTTTATCCACACCTAGCCACTCTTTTAAATTAATTTGAGTATCTTTACTAATAGAAATAATCTTGTCAATTTGATTGTAAATAAATTTATCAAAAATCTTAAAAAAATTGTATTTTCTTCTTCTGTTATGTGTGTTATGCTCAGTCATAATTAATGGAATTCTATTTTTGAAATTTAATATATTAGCAACTGTTACCCAATAAAAAGCTGGAAACAAATGTACATGTATCAAATCATAATTATTATTCTTAAGGGACTTTCTAATCTTAAAAATATTTATTGGATTATATATATTAATAGCTTCTAAATTATAAATTTTTATACCACTATTTCTTAATTTTTCATCAAAAACATTATTCTCTCCTGTTAAAATTAACAATTCGATTTTTACATCACTATATTTGTTCATAATAGGTAAAGTGTCTTCAATTAGCTTTTCTGCTCCCCCTGAACCAAGATTATTAATAATATGCAAAATCTTCATTATAACACACACCTATTTTGTTATTCTAGATTTTAAAAACTTATAAAACTAAATTCCTGGCGTTACTATGACTGGAGAAAACGCTATAAAGCCGGGGTTATGAAAGGGCTTAAAAACCAAAAATCTACCCCTAACTCATACCCTCATAGCCTATTAGAGGAAAAAGCAGGCGATTATAGATTACGCTCTTAAACACCCTGATCTGCGTCATAGAAACCTTGCTAAAAAAATGATGGAGATGATATTGTCTATGTGTCAGCATCCAGTACATCTCGGGTATTTAAAGATGCTGGTCTTATTCTTGAACAAGAATATCATAAAAAAAAAAATGCAGACGGTAAAATTGAAGTTGGTCAACCCAATAAAATGTGGCATACAGATATTAGCTATATTCCTGTAAAAAATACCCATGCATATTTAATCTGCGTTCTTTCTTGATGGCTACTCTCGTAAAATAATATATGGAGAACTATCTCAAACTATGACTGCTGATGATATGCAGCGGATCCTTATTAACTTTCTGATAAAATACCATTAATCAAAAATAAAACAGAATGATCATCCAGAAATTATTTTATCACAAAATCCAAAAATTGAAGTATACTATCAATTAACCAACTTTTTTTTAAGAATTCTTAATCTATCAATGAATAAATAAATATAAAAAGGTAGATATTTGTAAAAAGTTTTCATTATTCTTGTATTCCTATTTAGTTTATTATCTTCAATTTCCCCTCGCCAAGGAGATTGATTTAAATAATTTAAATAAATATTCTTAAGTGGATGTGTACTATTTTCATTCCAAGGTCTGTTAAAAAAACTATTAGTAAAATGAATAAAACAAGGGTCTTGTTTTGCTTCGTTAATTTCCTCTTTAGAATAATAAGAATTAACATTATCTAACTTCATAATTTCTTTTCTGGAAAATTGAAACATAGGAGGTAAAACATTATATCTTGGGTGTAATAACAATATTGAATTTTTACAAACAGCATTTATTGTTCCTTGATCATGATGTGGAACATCACCTTTGTGTTTAGCTATAAAATCCATGAATTTTCTTTCCAAATCATGCAAACGCCACTTTTCAATATTAATTAAAAGAAAGCCAGAATTAATATACCTGAAATTTTTATCTAAACCAATACTTAACTTATAAAATTGGTTTACATTATCTTGAACACCTGCTACATAGTAATCAGAAATATCTTTTTTCCATAATTCTATAAAAGAATCACAAATAATAGAATCACAATCTAAATATATAATTTTTTCTATATCATCAATACGTGCTAAAAACAATCTTGCATAAGCGCTAAGTGGAAAATTATTGTTAGTTTTTAAATCAGAACATAATTCTTTAAATGGAATATAAATAATATTCCTTTCATATTCATCAGCAATCTTGTTTAACTTTTTTTTGTTAGTACTACTTATATTATTTTCAATTATATATACATAAATTTCATCAAAAGATATATTGTTTTTAAAAAGCGAAATCATAGAAACTCCAAGATGCCTTGCATAATTATCATCACTAGAGTATGCAACATTTAACCTCAAAAATATCACCGTCCTTAAATTTTATTCGTTAAAAAATATCTTATTTTATTCTGAGCTAGCCACTCTAATCTTGGACAAGCTTTAATATGATTTGTTTAACACAGAGTTTCAGTAACTTTAACTATTTATGCAGCAAATTTAATTCCTGAAACTAAGTTGTTCAGAATGTTTCCATGTTAAACTACTGAGGGTATTTTACCAACAGATGAATATGGCTTCTATTATTGTATTTATCAATAAATTTAGCAATAGAATTCCTAAAATGGGCTATGCTGCGATAATGTGTTTGATATACTTCAGCTTTTTTAATGTACCGTGAAAACTCTCAATATGAGCATTTTCTTCTGGTATATTTACCATTATTTTTCATGAGATATATCAAGTTCTATAATCCTGATCTGTAATTATCGAGTTCTAAATTGAACCCCATTATCAGTTCTTAAAACTAAATCATCAGTGTTTCGATTTTCGGCTGCTTCTTCAAGTGCTTTAAGAGTTTCTTTTGTTCCGAATCTTGGGCCTTCGTGATGGCCAACAATCTCTCTGATAAATACATCAATAATATCAAACATGTATACCCACTGACAACTGTTATCTATTTACATCTGAACCATATCCATCTCCCAGAGCTGGTTAGGTCCAGTTAGTTCATATTTTTGTCCTAATTGATATTCTTCTGGCTTTGAAACTAGCTTATTCTTCAGGAGGTCTAAGACCTTCATAATTCGTTAAATTAGCTTGTAATTAACTTTTGCATTCTCTGTATAGTTGAAGTAATCAGTCACCATTCTGTAGCCTAGATGAGGAGACTAATCTCTATAATCTTTAACCAGTTGAACAACATCTACTTCTGGTACTAAATTACCATCTTTATCATAGGCCGGAGGACCAGAATAATGTTGATCTTTAATGATATCATTTTCTTCTTAATCATTGTTATGACAGTAGTAATAGGTGCTTCTAACTATATTAAAAGTTCAGCATAGTTCTGCTACAGTATAATCTGACTTAAGTTGATTAATAATCTTAATTTTATCAACAGTATTTAGCTCTGCCAAAGATTTTTTAAGGATTTCCACCTAGACTTTCTGTTGTCTCATGATTTTCTCCATCTCTTTAATTTGTTCATCTTTTTCTTTGAGCTTGGCTTCCTGTTCAGTAACAGATTCGCAGCTAAGTTTACTCATACCACCGTCTAAGAACTCATTTTTCCAGAAATAGATGGAGTTGCGGCTAACAACATATTCATCAATAAGATCAAATATTTTTTCGCCTTTAATAACTCGAAGAACAATTTCCATTTTTTCATCAGGATCATAAGATTTAGCCATTTGCTTTTACCCCCTGTAATTATTATAAAATGTTTAATTGGTATCGGTCCAATATTCTTAGGGGGCTTTACAGGGCGTTATAAATTCTCTTGATACTTTATTAAACTAATGAATTTTATATATCCTTATACTTAATAAAATAATAAAGCAAAGCCGGGATATAAGCTAATATACCTAAAATTTTATATGGATATTTTTTAAAAGGATTTGACTTTTCACTCAATATAAAACCTAACATATATTTAATAGTTTTTATATATCTTTTTTTTAAAGATGTTGAATATATTGCTGCTTGTTTATTTAATTCCATATAACTTTTTGGATTTTCTTTTATTAACTCTCTAATGTTTTTTGTATAACCATCTTCAAGATACTCACAAATACATATAATCTTATTCAATACATACATCTTATATTTTTGATCAATTTGCTGATAAATATAGCCTTCTCCCATGAATTTTTCATCTTTTGCAACCCAAAATGGATATTGCATTAAAATATCTGTTCTAAATAGCAATGCAGTATCTCCTTTGAAACCATATTCAGATTCTAATTTGTTTAAATGTGAAAATTTTATATTTGAAGGTAACCAGGTACCTATAGGAGTATTTTTGTCACTTCCTTTCAATGCAACAATGCCACTAATTTTATCTTTATTTTCAATTTTATTCCACTTAGAAATTAGAACTTCAATTGCATCTTTAGTAAAGTAATCATCAGAATCTAAACAAATAAAAAGTTCAGTATCTGTTATCTTAACTGCTTTATTATGTGCTCTTTGTTTCCCGCCATTTTTCTGCTTATAATATTTAATGTCTATTTTATCTTCTTTTATCCATTTTTTAACTAAAAATTCAGTGTTATCTGTTGAACCATCATCAATTATTAGCCAAACAAAAGATTTATTGGTTTGATTTAAAAGACTTTTGTATGCACGTTCTAATATATAACCTCGATTATATGTTGGAGTGAAAACTGTTATTTTATCAGACTTCATTAAAATCAATCCTTGTAATTATTTTTCAATAAATTAATCAATTTATGTGTATTATATTCATGCGTAAACAACTTGAACTTTTCAGAATTTAAAAACTTGATTTTTTGTTTAATAAAAAACCTAAATTTTTCATATTTCATTTTATTAAGATAATCATATAAACATTTTAAAGAGGAAAAATTATTAATATCTATAAAAACATCTTTTGGAATAATACTATGATATAAATTTTCTCCATTATAGATAGGAACTGCCGTTGAAAATAAAACATCAAATAATTTTTCTGTTATATATCCCTTTTGATTTCGAGCGTTTTCAATTGCAAATGCAAATTTATAATTTGAATATGTATCAATTTTAGATTCAACTTTACCTTTATAATTCTGTGGTGTATTAAATAGATATTTTTTATTATATTTTATCTTTCTAAATAAATCTAATAATTCAATTTTTTTATCCCACCCAAATCCATAAAGATCAAATCCGGAGGCCTTTTCAAAAAAATCAATTATTTTATATCTGAATGTATATCCAGAATTTTCATCTCTTATAGACTTATTACTCGCAATCATACAACTTAATTTTTTTTTATTAAAACCCTCTTTTGTAATATTAAAATCTAATTTAATTGACTCAACATTATCATAAACACTATAAAAAAATCTGTGATATTTATCCTTATCTGTTTTATTAGATGCATATGTAAGTATATTGCTAAAATATTTATGATTACATCGATTCCAATTTGCTTTATTAATAAGTGGACTTTCCCATATATATAAGATATTCTTTTTATAATTTTTAGGGTTTTTCAATATATTCATTGATCTTTTATAATTATTAATTAACTTTTTTCTATTTGTTAATTTAAAATATGGGTTTTTCGGAAAGTCCAAAAATAAATAAAAATCAATATTTTTATTGTTTTTATAATAATCAAGTGTATTTATATTTATACTAGATTTTTCACTCTTTCTTTTTAAAACTTTAAAAAAATTTATTAGATGTTTATCTCCAAAATTCATTTTATTAAAAATATTATTATTATAATATTCTAAATTATTGGATATTATAGCAAGGTTAATCATATATCATAGGTCTCCTTAACATGTTCTGGTGTATTAAATTTAACATTCAATAAAACAAATAATAATAACAAAGGAAAAAACTGAAAGAAAAAATTTTCAATTAATGAATAAATAATCATTATAATAAAAAACTCATAATACTTAGAGCTTATTTTTGTAAAAATTAAATAAACTAAAGAAATAAATAGTGATAAACCTATTATTCCAATGTCATTAAGCATCTGAGTAAATTGATTATGCATAGTATAAGAAAACTTACTAAAAAAATCATAATAATAATTACCAAATATAGGATTCCAGTTTGGATTTCTTAAAAAATATGTCTGTACATTAAATCTTGCAAATTCAGATGAATTACTTATACCCTGATTTAAAGTTGTTTTAAAAAATACATATAAGTTATTAAATATTTCACTTTTAAATATATTATCAGCAAAATATATCAATAAAATAAAACTCGAAATTAAAAATGTTAATTTATAAATAATCTGCTTTTTGAATTTTTTTGGTTTATTTAAAATAAACAATCTATAAATTATAATTACTAACAAACCTAAAACAGCTGAATCAGAATTAGTTAAAATAATAATATGAGTAAAGAGTATTATTATTAATATCTTTTTTATTTTTCCTGTTATATTTTTTTCAACAAATAACAAACTTAAAACAGAAATATATCCTAAAGTATTTTTCCCAAAATTAATAAATTCCAAGCTATCTTTTCCATAAAAAGATATAAAGTTTTGAAAAAACAAGTAATCAATATTTATTACAATAGCAAGTATATATAATGTTTTTACTATTATAGAAATGAGCTTATTTAACATAGTCTGATCAAAAGTATTTAGCATCCAGATATAATAAAATAATAATATTGAAGCTCGACTAAAATGCATAAAACCAATTAAAAGTCCCTTTTCCATCTCATATAAATTAATGAGAAATAACAGTAAATTATATATATAAAAAAGTAGTATTATTATACTTATGTTATCTATTTTTATGCTTTTTTTTTCTAAAATAAAAAAACTAAAATCGATAAAAATAAATATCAAAAAAAATATATTCCATTCAAGCTTATAACCTTTTAAATGAATGAAAGGAATAAATAAAGTTAATATTGTTAGTGATAATAATAAATATATTCTTATTTTTTTTTTATTACTAGTAATTAAATAATTCATATTAAAAAACTCCTGCTCTATTTAATAAACAAACTTTTATTATAAAATATCAACCTTTTTTAAACAATTTTTTGTTGAACATTAAATATCTATATTTAACGGGTTTTAGGTGATCTAACGACTCATGAATTCTATGGTTATATGGTTATTATGCCAGTTAACATAGTTAACTAGTTCATATTCGAATTCTGAATTTTACCGAAATAATCAACAATCAAATTCCCCTCCTTCTTAGTCATAAAATCACTTTATCTAAGAGGTTCATTGGGTATTTTTCTGCGTACAAATCCCTTGAATTTTAATTTATTAGCAACCTCATAATCTATATGTTCTGTGGCTATATTCTCAATTGATTTTTGCATATTTTATCAAAGTTGAACTCACCGGGATCCCTCTGTTACCTAAATATTTCTCCTTAATAATTTTTTTTAAACCACAGATAGGTATCTTTAATTCCTTTTTCTAATGATATTCTAGCTTCCCAACCTAAATCATTAAGTCTTGTAACATCCAATAACTTTCTTGGTGTTCCATCTGGTTTAGATAAGTCATTAACTATTTCACCCTCAAAATCAACTATATCTTTAATCAACTTTGCAAGTTCTAAAATAGAAATATCCTTACCTACACCCACATTAACAAATTGATCACCATTATAATTATTCATTAAGAATAATAGGGCATCTGCAAGATCATCAACATGCAAAAACTCTCTTCTTGGTTTACCTGTTCCCCAAATAACTACTTCATCTTCATCATTTACTTTTGCTTCATGAAACTTTCTAATTAAAGCAGGCAAGACATGGGAAGTTTCTAAATCAAAGTTATCATTGGGTCCATAAAGATTGGTAGGCATTGCAGAAATGAAATTAGTATCATATTGCTTATTGTAGTGTTCACAAAGTTTTATTCCTGTTATTTTTGCTACTGCATAACCTTCATTGGTAGATTCTAGCTTCCCAGAAAGCAGATAATCTTCTTTCATCGGTTGATCTGCAAATTTAGGATAGATACAGGAACTGCCTAAAAATAATAATTTTTTAACATCATTCTGATAGGCTGCATCTATTACATTGGTTTCTATCATCAAGTTATCGTATAAAAATTCAGCTGAATAAGTATCATTGGCCTGAATACCACCAACTTTAGCTGCAGCTAAAATTACATATTCGGGTTTTTCTTCTTCAAAAAAATCTTCTACCTTTTTTTGTCTTCTTAAATCAAGCTCAGAAGAAGTTCTATAAACCAAATTATTATAGCCTTCTTTTTTTAGTTTTTTCATAATAGCTGAACCGACTAAACCTCTATGACCAGCAACATATATCTTTGCATCCTTTTTCATTAATAGCACACACCTTTCACTTTGATATCTAAATATCTCCGTGTTTTTCTATTGCTTCTAAATCAGATTGAACCATTAACTGTACTAATTCTTTGAATTTAACTTCTGGCTCCCAACCCAATTCTTCCTTAGCTTTGCTGGGGTCACCAATTAATAAATCTACTTCTGTTGGTCTGAAGTATTTAGGATCAACTTCTACCAGAACTTCACCTGTATCTTTATCTATACCTTTTTCATCTACACCTTCACCCTGCCATTCTATTTCTACATCGACATGACTAAAGGCTGTTTCTACAAATTCTCTGACTGTATGTGTTTCTCCGGTTGCTATTACATAATCTTCTGGTGTATCATGCTGTAACATCATCCACATCATTTTAACATAGTCTTTAGCATAACCCCAGTCTCTTTTAGCATTCATATTACCTAAATATATTTTATCCTGTTTACCTTTAGTTATTCTGGCAACAGCTCTCGTTATTTTCCTGGTTACAAATCTCTTACCCCTTCTGGGACTTTCATGATTGAATAAAATTCCGTTCACAGCAAAAAGATCGTATGCTTCTCTATAGTTTTTTACTATCCAGTAAGCATAAAGTTTAGCTGCAGCATAAGGACTTCTTGGATAAAAAGGTGTTTCTTCAGTCTGTGGAACTTCCTGTACTTTACCGTATAATTCACTGGTAGAGGCCTGATAGAATTTGCATTCTACTTCTGATTCTTTAATAGCATCTAGTAATCTTAAAGTACCCATTGCATCTACATCTGTTGTGTATTCTGGTGTTTCAAAAGAAGTACCTACATGACTCTGAGCTGCCAGATTATATATTTCATCTGGATTTATTTTTTCAACTAAACGACTTAAATTACTGGAATCAGTCATATCTCCATAATGAAGTTTTAATCTTATATTTTTTTCATGTGGATCCTGATAAATATGATCTATCCTCTGAGTATTAAAAGTAGAAGCTCTTCTAATTATACCGTGAACTTCATAACCTTTATCTAGTAACAATTCTGCTAAGTATGAACCATCCTGCCCTGTTATTCCTGTGATTAATGCTTTTTTCATTATTTAATTATCCCCCAAATTATAATAAATAATCCATTCCTTTTTCGGCTATTAAATTCCTCAACTCTTTTACATCCTGATCATTATCTTTATTGCAGACTAAAATAGCATCTTCACTTTCTACTATTATTACATCTTCCATACCAACAGCAGCTATTAGTTTATCTTTAGCCTGAATAATAGAGTTAGTAGTTTTTACTGTCAGATGTCTACCTTTAACTACATTGCCTGCTTCATCTTTTTCTTTTATATCCGCAAGTGAAGACCAGCTTCCTATATCATCCCAGCCAAAACTACCAGGCACAACATAAATATTATCTGCTTTTTCCATTATTCCATAGTCTATTGAAATACTTTCTAGTTTTTTAAATTCCTGATATGTAACTTCTTTTTCTTCTGCAGTACCAATTACTTCTTTTATATTTTCTAATGCCTGATCTAATTCTGGCATATATTTTTTAAACATCTTTCTAATAGTTTTTACCTTCCAGACAAACATACCACTATTCCACAAGTAATTACCTGATTTAATAAATTCTACAGCTCTTTTAAGATCTGGTTTTTCAGTAAATTTATTAACTTCATAGGCCTTATTAAATTGATTTTGATTATAATTTATATAACCATAACCAGTTTCCGGTCTTGTTGGTTCTATACCAATAGTTACTAAATTATCTCCTGCTTCTGCTATTTCTGCTGCAGATTGAATCGTGCTTATAAATTCTTTATTATTTGTAATTGAATGGTCAGAAGGTAAAATAAGCATTGTAGCTTCTGGATATTTTTCTTCTATATGTAGAGCTGCTAAACCTATGCAGGCAGCTGTGTTTCTGCGCATTGGTTCTATACTGATATTTTTTGAAGGTATTTTAGGTAAGTATTTTTCTACATCTTTTTTATAGTTTTCACTTGTTGCAATAAATATCTCTTCAGAATCAGCTATTTCTTTTATTCTATCTACAGTTAATTGAATCATATTTCTTTCATCGTCTATTAAATTTAGAAATTGTTTTGGCTTTTTATTTGAACTTAATGGCCAGAACCTACTTCCTATTCCTCCAGCCATGATTAGTGGGGTAATCATTTTAGCACCTCAAATTAATAGAATTTTTACACTAGTTTAACTTAAAAAATCAAAACATTTTATTTAATATTTTTTCTTCTATAAACCACTTAAATGTTTTATGATTTTCAATATA
>Ga0182239_1000619_pt1 | contig 12699 bp, 9 predicted proteins | sample hydfrate6_PW_210_FD_132456 | JGI IMG/M metagenome (GOLD analysis project Ga0182239, IMG submission 132456) | Subsurface microbial communities from deep shales in Texas, USA - hydraulic fracturing test 6_PW_210 | ecosystem: Environmental > Aquatic > Deep subsurface > Shale gas/oil reservoir >...
AAACCGTTACCCGGTTTTGGACAATACGTGGCTCCGTGACTGAAGCTTTGCGTACTTTGCGACTTGGCGGTTCAAATTTTCTTGTTTTTTATGGCAGAAATTTACAGATAAGGCACTAATAGCAAAACACAGGCCAAACTCAACAACACCATGATGTCAGGGGGTTGCAAGAAAAGAATATCCGGCAGAAAAAAAAGATGGAAAGAAGCGTCCCCCAGTCCTGGGCAAAAAAATGATTCAACCGAATTCCCCAAGTAATCCAAAGAGATAAACACGTGTCATCGTGACTCGCTCTTGTTCAACATGAGTCATAATGACTCAGTGCATCTTTTGCAGCTTTCTGTACAATGTCTTGCGGGTGATTCCCAACATTGAGGCTGCCCGGCTTCGATGTCCGTTGCACAGGTCCAGGACCCTCATAATATGTCGTCTTTCTATCTCCTGCAGAGAAAGGTCGCCTTCAGCAGCAGGCTGATACTCGTTGTCTGCCAAAGCAGAAATTTCAGCCGGCAAATCCTGTTCTGTTATCCGCTCACCTTCAGAAAGAATCAGGCTGCGCTCCAGGACATTGCGCAACTCGCGCACATTGCCCGGCCAATGATAGCTCTGCAGACAATGCATCATCCTGTCCGCAATCCGAATCTTCATCTCCGGACTGAACAACGCCAGGAAATACTCCACCAACAAAGGAATGTCCTCTATTCGATCCCGAAGAGGTGGCAAAGAAATTTCAAAGACATTGATCCTGTGGTACAAGGCATCCGAAAAGCGTCCGGCCTCGACTTCTTGGGCCAAATCCTTATTGGTTGCAAACAAAAAGCGGACATCCACCTTTTGCTCTGTCTTGGCCCCAACCTTGCGAAAGGTCTGATTCTCCAAAAGCCGAAGCAGAGCACCCTGGACATCCGGAGACAGCTCCCCGATCTCATCCAGAAACAGAGTCCCCTTGTTGGCCAGTTCCACAAGGCCTTGCTGATCTCTGTCCGCTCCGGTGAAGGCCCCTTTGACGTGTCCGAACAGTTCGCTGCGCATAAGCTCACGCTGCAAGGTCGCAGAGTTCTTGACAATCAAAGGATGATCCCTACGTTGGCTGGCCTCATGGATGGCCCTGGCCACCACATCTTTGCCCCCTCCACTCGGCCCGGTTATCAATACCGGGATCCGGGCCCCTGCCACCTTGCCAATCAAACGCCGGATATTGGCAATCGCCGGGCTTTGACCTACCAGGTCCACTTGAGTTTCACGATCCTGCCTGCTGCGCAGGCGGCGGTTTTCACTTTGAAGCCGAGCCCGCTGAAAAGCCTTTTCCAGGATGAAATCAAGACGGTCCAAGTCAAATGGCTTGGTCACATAGTCATAAGCGCCGAACTTCATGGCCTCTACGGCATTGTCGATAGTCCCATACCCAGTAATGAGGATAACCTGGGCATCAGGCTGCTGGTTCTTTGCTTCGGCCAGCAAGGTCAATCCATCCGTATCCGGAAGACACACGTCCAGGACAATGACCTCATAGGTTTGACTCGAAAAATATTCCCTGGCTTTTGCCCCAGTGGAGGCAGTGAACACTTCCCGTCCTTCGCTCTGGAGTTCTTTGACAAACAGGCGGCGGATATTATGTTCGTCGTCAACAACCAGGATTCGACACGTATCGTTCATTAAATTTTCTTTACTCTCTTTCGTTCCCATGGAGCATACTGATCGCAGCGCTTTGCTTTCTTTTGGCCTCTCTGGGCAAGAGGATGCGGAAACTGCTTCCTTTCCCCGGTTCGCTGCACACATAGATCCGCCCGGCATGGGCATGGACAATATTGTAGCAGGTGGACAGGCCGATACCGGTCCCATCGCCCACCGGTTTTGTAGTAAAAAAAGGATCAAAGACCTTTTCCAGATACTCAGGCGCGATTCCAGGTCCGCTATCTTCGACTTCCAGGCTGACTATGTCCTCACCTTCCTGATCTATGGTGATCTGCAGGTTTCCTGTTCCGGACAGGGCATCCAGGGCATTGGTTAATAAGTTCAGTACAACCTGCTTGAGCTGGGCCTCATCTCCATAGACACAAGGCTGGGCAGAATGAATATTGAGCTCTACATTGACCAAGGGACATTTTTTGAGCCGGTAGTGGATAATTTTCAGACAATCCGTCACCAGTCGACGAAGATCAACCTGTCCAAAGGGGGAATTTTGGGGCCGGCTGAAAGTGAGCAGATTCTGGACAATCTCCTGACATCGCTGTCCCTCTTCCCGGATGGTCTGAATATATTCCCGCATATCCTCCAGGATTCCCGGTTCAACACAAGACTCAAGTCGGGGTATGCGCCGTTTCAATCCATCTGAAAACCCCAAAATGGAAGTCAAAGGATTGTTGATTTCATGGGCAACACCTGCGGCCAAAACCCCCACAGTGGCCATTTTCTCAGCCTGCATGAACTGCAGTTGGTATTCCTTTTCTCTGGTCACATCGCGCATAAACAGGAGTACCTTGTTCGGCTCACCAACTCCCTGAGACATGGGAGAGGCCACCAGGTCAAAAGAACGATTCATATCCCGGGCCGGCTTAATTCCTTGCCCTCTGCACACCGTCCGCTTGTTCAGCGAAGAAAGAACAGGACACTGAGAGCATGGCTGATCCTGACGATGAAATACCTGATGACAGTATTTGCCTTCCGGAGCCTGGTCGGCAAAGAGCTGATGATAGACATTGTTCACCGACAAGATGCGCAGATCGTCGGAGAGAACAATGAGCACATCCACAATGGCATCCAGAATCGCCTCCACCTCTTGCCGCTTTTCCTCCAGCTTTCGGTTTGAGGCCTTGAGTTCCTCCATCTTGGCCTGAGCTTCCTGAAAAAAGCCCAGCTTCACATCCTCAATGCCGATGAGATCCTTGAGTGTGGTTCGAGGTTTGTTCACCATACTTCCTCGCAAATCTGCAGACAATCTTCCCAGGTCACCGGCCTGGGATTGGTCAATACACACGCATCCTGTACCGCGAGTTTGCAGACCTCTGGCAGGCCTTGGGCATCAGGAACAAGATCCCGCAACCGGTGCGGGATTGCAAATAGGTTAAAAAAATTTTCCAACTCTGCTATGCCCATAAGTCCGGTTTCCCGCTCGTCACTTCCTTTCTGGCCGGTGATCAGTTCGCCGATCACGGCCATCTTTTGTTCACAGGCCGGCAGATTAAAACGCATAACCGCAGGCAAAAGGGTTGGATGGACCAAACCGTGCATGACATCGTGCTTGCCGCCCAGGGAGTGGGCAATGGCGTGGTCCACTCCCAGCCCGGCGTTGCTAAAGGCCATGCCGGCCACAGTACTGGCTGTACTCAACTGGGTCAGGCTACGGGAGGAACGGGTAGTCACAGCCGCCTCCAGATTGGTCACAATCGTCTCTATGGCCTTTAAGGAATTCATTTCCGTAAACGGCGAGGAGATCGACGAGACATAGGCTTCCACCGCATGGGACAAGGCGTCGATGGCCGAGGCGATGATCAGCCACTCCGGCTTGCTTTGCAGAAAGGTCGGATCGATCAGGGTGATATTGGGCACCAAGGTCCGGCTGATGATGGCCATTTTTACCTGTCGCTCCACATCGGTGATGATGGCGAACTGAGAAATATCCGCTCCGCTCCCGGCTGTGGTCGGGATGCACAGCATGGGCGGCAAGGGGCGCTGAATGCGGTTGGCCCCTTCATAATCTCTGATCTCCCCGCCATTACTGGCAATCAGGGCAATACCCTTGGCCGTATCCATGGGACTGCCCCCGCCCAAGGCCACAATCACATCCGCTCGCTGTAGTTGATAAAACTTGGCTCCCCTCCGGATCTGAAAATCCCGGGGATTGGAATCTACGGTATTGTAATAGACCCAACTCAGTCCCTCGTCATCCAGGGCATCAATCACCTTCTCCACCCATCCGGCCTCTTCCACCCCCTGGTCACTGACCAGCAAAATCCGTTTGCCCCCGTTGCGCCGGGCACAGGGTCCGACATAGGCAAGACAGTCCTGGCCGAAAATTACTTCCGGTATTGCAAATTTGGTCACATTCATGCTTTTATCCTTGTGAAACCAGTGGATAGGATTTAGGCTTATATGTAAGCCACTCATAAAAAAGGTAACACAATTGACTATGTCTCGAAAACGAAAAAAAAAGCCCCAAATAACTGCCGGCCGGATCCTGGATCTGGTGAAACAACGACCAGCCCCTGTGCAGATAAAAGACATCTTCAAAGAGCTCCGGCCGGGCAGTGAAGACCGGGAGCGCATCCACTCCCTTCTGAAATCCCTGGTATCCCAGGGAAAGCTGATCAGCCTGGGCCGTGGCAAGGCCTTTGGACTTCCGGAACGTATGTCCCTGGTCCAGGGCACCCTGGAGATGATTGCCTCCGGAGCCGGTTTTGTCGTCACCAAGGATCAGCGGCGCAAAGATATCTTTATTGCTCCATCCAACCTGGGCGAAGCCTGGCCTGGAGATCTGGTGGTGGTGGCCCTGCTCCCCCAACGGAAGGGGAGAAATCCGGAAGGCCGCATTGTTCGAATTTTAGAACGACGAATGCAGAACGTCCCGGTCGTTGTAGACCAAAAAATGAAGAACAATCTCTATTGGGCCAGGCCCATGGATCCTGATCTGCACGTCAAATTTCTGGCCCAAGTTGCTGCCCTGCCCACCAGGCCCAAACCCGGGGACGTCGTGGTCATCAGCCCTGACCAGCGTTTGGATAGTGACCTGTGGCAGGGTGATGTCACCGAACTCCTGGGACCGGAAACCGAGATCGCAGTCCAAGAGGTCGTGGTCAAGCTCAATCACCATATCCCGGTCGAATTTCCCGCTGAAGCCATACAGCAAGCCGAGGATTTGCCCCAGGACCCGGACCATGAAGACATGAGCGGACGAAAGGATTTAAGGGACTTGCCTTTTGTAACCATTGACGGAGCTGGTGCCAAGGATTTTGACGACGCGGTCTGGGTGACAAAAACAGATACAGGGTATGAGCTCTTGGTGGCTATTGCCGATGTCAGCTACTATGTACCCATTGGCTCTCCCCTGGACAAAGAAGCCCGCTCCCGGGGCAACTCCTACTATTTTCCCCAGTCAGTGGAACCAATGTTTCCAGCGGCCCTGTCCACCGGGCTGTGCAGCCTCAATCCAAACGTTCCCAGGCTGGCCATGGTCGTGGATATGGCCCTTACGTCAACCGGAAAACGTATCCGTGCCGACTATTATCCGGCAGTGATCCGCAGTCAGGCCAGACTGACCTATACCCAGGTCAAAAAAGCCGTGCTGGATGAGGAACCTCAGGCCAGGGAAGAGATCCGGCATGTTCTGCCCATGCTGGAGCAGGCCCTTGCGCTGGCCCGGCAGCTCTTTGCCCGGCGTCAGGAACGGGGCTCTCTGGATTTCGATCTTCCGGAGCCGGAACTCCTGTTCACCCTCCAGGGTGAAACCCGGGACATCCAGCCTCGGGACAGGCACTTCGGACATCAGATTGTGGAAGAATTCATGATCGCAGCCAACGAAGCCGTAGCCGAATATCTTCACGAACTGAGCAAGCCCACAGTCTATCGCATCCATCCCGAACCGGATCCGGAAAAACTGAACACCTTGTTCGGCATCCTCCGCTCCACAGACCTGGCCCATCAGCTGCCCTCAGACACAGACATCAAGAGCTTACAGACCCTGCTCCATTTGGCTCAGGGCAGCGACCTTGAATTCCTGGTCAACCGTCTCCTGCTCCGGACCATGATGCAGGCCGCATACAGTCCGGACAACCAGGGGCATTTCGGTTTGGGTTCAAGCTGCTACACCCATTTCACCTCCCCTATCCGCCGATACGCAGACCTTATTGTGCACCGCAGCCTGCGCTCCGCCCTGGATCCAAGCGCTCCTCCAGGCCATGGGCGCAAAGGGCTGCGCAAAATCAGTCTGCACATCAGCCGGACCGAGCGGACCGGCATGGAAGCGGAGAGAGAGATTCTGAAAAGGATGACGGTTTGCTTCTTACAGGACAGGATAGGAGAAGAATTTACCGGCCTGATCAACGGGGTCAGTGATTTCGGCTTCTGGGTGGAACTCAAAGAAGTCATGGCCGAGGGATTGGTCCGGCTGTCAACCCTCACCGATGACTATTATCAGCTAGCGGCCAAAGAACATAAACTTATTGGGCAACATACCGGTCGAACCTTTACCCTGGGTCAAAAAGTACAGGTCAGGTTGGTCAATGTCAGCCTGCAACGGCTGGAAATAGATTTTGAGCTTACATAACTTTTTGTAGTCCAAGGGCTGGCCAGCCCTTGGACTACAAAAAATTATTTCCCAATGCAAAACCTGGAAAAAATCTGTTCCAAGACATCTTCGCTGGAGATCTCCCCGGTTATCTCTCCCAGAACATTCACCGCTTCCTGCAAAGGCACAAGCATCACATCAGGGGGCATTCCTGCCTCTATGGCCGCAGCAGCCTCCTCTAAGGATGTCTCAGCCCTTTTCAGAAGATCCTTTTGTCTCAGGTTGGGCACCAGTTCATCCCCCTGGGGTTCAGGGCCTTTGCCCACAATTTTTTCCTGGATGGCCTGGGCCAAACCATCAACTCCCTGGCCTGTTTTTGCAGATACCAGGATACAGTCAAATCCATGTTCAATAAACCAGGCAGCAGGATCTTCACCGGAAAGAGCCAGATCCTGCTTATTGCCCACGGCCAACACTTTATCCGGTCCGAGCCTCAAAACCACGTTTTGAACTTCAAGATCCAATGCTTCAGATCGATCAAACACAAGACAAACCAGGTCAGCCTGCTGCATCAGGTCTTGGCCTTGCTCCAAACCGGCTCGCTCTATTTCATCCTCGGTCTGGCGCAGTCCGGCGGTATCAACCAGCCTGACCGGCAGACCGTGCAGATTCAGACCCTCTTCCAGATAATCCCTTGTGGTTCCAGGGACTGGGGTGACAATGGCCCTGTTTCTGCCTAAAAGGGCATTGAGCAAGCTGGATTTTCCGGCATTGACCCGGCCGGAGAGGACCACCAGAGCCCCTTCCCGGTAATATCTGTAGCGCATGGCCGATTCCAGCAGACTGCGGACCTGATCGTGAACCCCCTTCAACCCTCCTCCAAACGCCCTCTCCAAAGCAAACCGGTCTGAAGTATGGTCTGCCATCTCTTCCGGAAAGTCCAAATCAGCCATCACCTGGGCCAAAAGATGCTGCAAGCGGTTGCGCAATTCCTGGATGATGAGTTTGAGCCTGCCTTCCAGCTTGGCTTCGGCCATACGCAATCCGATTTGGCTGTTGGATTCAATGATTTCGGCCACAGCTTCAGCCTGACTTAAATCCATGCGGCCATTGATAAAAGCCCGCAGGGTAAACTCCCCGGGATCAGCCAGTCGGGCACCGGACTCCAGGACCAGCTTTAAAACAGCCTGGACCACTGCCGGGCCGCCGTGACAGTTGATCTCTACACTATCTTCTCCGGTATATGAGGCCGGACCAGGCATATAGCTGAGCAGGACCTCATCGAGCCGAGTCCCTTGGGCAGAGACCACCCATCCATGATGCAGAACATGAGAGGCAAATCCGGAAAAACCTTGCCTGGCCGAAAGAAACACGGTTTCTCCGATCCGCCGGCTGTTGGGGCCGCTGATGCGCACAATACCGATTCCTCCCCGGCCCAAAGGGGTTGCTATGGCTGCAATGGTATCCTTGGGATGCATATCCTCGCCTTTCTAGTCCGGGAACAAAACCCTTTTCTGACCTTGTTCCTATAAAAAAGGCACAAGCGGTCCGTCTCCGCCTGTGCCCTCTCATGGCTTCATAAGGGATGCTGCCAAAGCCAGATTGCTTTTTACTGGGTTGCTTCCGGATGCTCCTTTCGCCGTTTCAAGGCAATGAGCACCCGCTTCATCGGTCCGTCACCCTTGCTTCGGGTGATCAGATCGTCATCGCTTTGCAGGGCCATGTGCACCAACCTCCGGTGATAGGAACTCATCGGTTTGGTACTTTGAGCCTTTCCAGACTCTTTGACTTTTTGGGCCAGATACAAAGCCTTTTGCCGCACATACTCATCCTGCCGCTGCCTGTATCCCCCGGCATCGAGCTGAACATAAACTCGCTCCGGCCAGCGCTTGGCCACGATACGATTGACCATGTACTCCAGGGCGGTGATGGTCTGCCCTTCTTTGCCGATAATCAGGCCCGAATGCTCTTCATCCTCAATAGTTACATTGATCCGATCGTTATCACTGTGGATTTTCATTTCAGGGTCACTGATCACTGGCGCAAGAAGCCGGTCCACAATTGAACGGACCAGCTCTTCAAGGTCACTCTCGTTACTGACAGGTTGGATGATGGGTTTGGCCTGAATGGCTGCGTTTCTGCCTCCAAGACCAAATATACCACTCGAACCGCTGTCTATAACCTCAATCTCCAGATCTTCTTCGCTCACTTGAAAAAAGGCACAGGCTTCTTCAATGGCTGCTTCGACGTTTTTCGCTTCAAACCTTTTCATATCCTGCATATCCACTCCTATCTTTCCTTCTCCGCTTGTTCGTTCCCCCCCTTTTATGCCTTGCGCATCAGCCTCCACTGCTGGAAGATAGACAGCATATTGTTGGTGAAAAAGTACACGACCAGGCCGGATGGGAAATTGAGAAAGATAAAGGTCAAAAAGATAGGCATAATGAGCATGATTTTGGCCTGGGTGGGATCACCTGCTGTGGGGGACAGTTTTTGTTGCAAAAACATACTCAACCCCATGACAACAGGGGTAATGTAATATGGGTCCTTGGCCGAGAGGTCGGCCAGCCAGACGATGTCGGTAAAGGGAAAATGCGTTATGAACGAGGCATGCCGCAATTCAACCGCCCCCAGCAAAGCCTCGTACAATCCGATAAAGACCGGTATCTGCAAGAGCATGGGCAGACACCCGCCCGCCGGGTTGACCTTGTAGGTCTTGTACAGCTGCATGAGTTCTTGATTCATCTTCTGGCGGTCATCTTTGTGCTTTTCTTTGAGCTGTTTCATCATCGGCTGGATTCTCTTCATCTTTTCCATCGATTTATAGCTCTTATGGGACAAAGGCCAAAAAATGATCTTAATCACAAAAGTCAAGAGGATAATCGCTATCCCGTAGTTGCCGACATACGAATAGAAAAACTTCAGGACCTGCACAAGAGGCCGGGCTATGATGTTTAGCCACCCATAATGGAGGGCCCCTATGAGATTGTTGCCCACCAAAGCCAGGTACTGCTGCTCTTTGGGACCAAGATAATAGCTGGCGGCAATACGCTCATGTTGTCCTGGATCGATCCTGGTATTTTGTTCCAAAGCCACACGGTACACAGAATCCTCAAATTTGCCCTTGAAAAACATGCCTTGAGAAGTGGGGACAACTGAAACCAGGAAATAATTGCTGTCCACCCCAGCCCAACTGACCGGGACTTCCGATTCAATCCCCAATCTCAGATCATCTGTATCATCTTCTTTATGCAGGCTTTTGTTTGCATAATAGGCAATACTCGTCTTGTTGTACCTGCTTTCATTGGCCACTAAGCCACTGCTGGCCATGGTCAGGCTCAAGACACCGCTGACATAGTTTTCCCGGCTATTGGTAACCTGCAAATCCTCATCCACTGCATAGCTGTCGGCCTGAAACGTAAAGGTGCGCACGAATTCCAGCCCGTCGAGCTCCCCCCGGAATGTGAGCTGTCCGGTATCATCCCCTGTAATGCGGATGTCCTCACCCTGTACAGACCATTGGGCCTGCCGCCAAGCAGCCCCCCGGTTCCACAAAATTCCCATTGGGGCTTTGTTCAAGGCCTTTTCGTGCACTAAATCGATTGGAGGTGAATCAGGCTTTATGGTCTCTTTGTATTTTTTCAAATAAAAATGTTCCAAAATCCCGCCTTGTGCACTCAGAACAGCAGTGTACAGCGGCGTATCCACCCGAAGAGATTTAGATCCAGTAGCAGAAAAGGGTTCAGCCTGCTCCGACTGCACGATATCCTTGGGGTTGGAAGACTGTCTTTCTGGAGCCTTGGCCTTAGGGGGCGTCTCTTGCTGTCCGGTTTGCCGGTTTTCCTGAGTTCTATTCCCTGTCTGTTCCGGAACCTGTTGGGATGGAAACAACAGATTCCATCCTACCAGAACCAGCATGGTCAAACCCAGAGCTAAAAAAATTCTCCAATTGTCATTCATGGTTTGGCCTTTGACTTTTCCAAATGTAGGTTGGTGATTGTGATGTGATGCAAGCCAAGTGTTTATTCCTCAACGCTGGAAAGGTGCATTGCTGAACCTGCTACGAGGCGCATGCTTTTGGGCCCTTACCGGAGGCACAGGGTCGTATCCTCCACGAGCCAGGGGATGACATCTGAGAATCCGCCATACAATAAGCCCTAGTCCAGGCAAAAGACCATGATCTTCAAAGGCTTGTATGGCGTATTCAGAACAGGAAGGGAGAAACCGGCAGCTTCCAGGCAAAAGCGGGGAGATGAAAATCTGATACACCCGTACCAACCCAATACATAGAAATTGAATGCAGGCTCGTGGCTCAGGATACACTTCGTACAACCTTATCTAAAACCGGCTTGAGTTCCTGCTCAACAGAGACATAATGCAATTCGTTGACCACGATGTGTCGTTTGGGAACAGCAACTATATCCACATCGGCCCGTATGTCATGCTGGTGCAGACGAAAAAATTCCCGCAGCAAGCGCTTCACCCTATTCCGCTGGACGGCCTTGCCGATCTTCTTGCTCACAGCTGCTCCAAACCGGACCCCCCTTCCATTACCCTTCCTCTTTCGGACAAAAAAAAGGAAACGCGGAGAGTGAAACCGCCTGCCTTCCTGATAGCAGGCCAGGTACTGACTGCGCTGGGTCAGGCGCAGGGAGCGAGGATAAGTGGAAGACAGGAGCTGTGACACATTCCTCCCATCTTCCTGGGCCGGGCAACAGTCCATAACGATTTGGGGCAACAAATACAGGGCGAACTATACTGCCAGTCGTTTACGCCCTTTGGCCCGCCGTCTTCGAAGTACCGCCCGTCCGCCTTTGGTTCGGGAACGAACGAGAAAGCCATGGGTCCGTTTTCTGCTTACTTTACTCGGTTGAAATGTACGTTTCATATATACTTCCTCCTAGACTGGATTTTAAGCGTCTGTGAAATACAACTGTACCGATCAGCATGTTCATGCCTTGAGAAGAGGCTTGAATACGCTGATTTTGCTTCTCAGTCAAGGAAAGCCAGGATGAGAAGATATGCACGGAATAGGAGAGTACAGGGGGGCTTGACCTTTCCCGTAAAGAACCATTAGGCTCACAAATTATTCAATGGCCAAAAAGCCGAATTAAGGAAAGGAGTCATATTCATGAGCGATGCTGCACTACAAACCTATTGGCAGGGAAAACTGCAAACATTACAAGCCGTACTGGAAGACAACAACTTTAAAGTCTGGGTGGCCGACTCAGTGGACCAGGCCAAATCTATTTTTTGGTCCAACATCTTCAACCAAGTCAAACCGCAAACCGTGTCCTTCGGCGGGTCGATGACCGTGGTCGGTTCCGGGCTGTACGCCGAATTGAAAAAGCGGGGCGACATCCAGGTTATCGACACTTACGACACTTCCGCCCCGCAAGACGAGTTTATGGAAAAGCGGCGACAGGCCCTGCTTTCCGATTTGTTCATTACCAGTACCAATGCCGTGACCAAGGAAGGTCATCTGGTCAACCTGGATGGCCTGGGCAACCGGGTGGCCGGAATCACCTTCGGCCCTAAGCACGTAGCCCTGCTCATCGGCCGCAACAAACTCGTCACGGACATGGATCAGGCCATCGAGCGGATCAAGGACTTTACCGCCCCGGCCAACACCATCCGGCTGAACAAGAAAACACCGTGCGTCAAGACCTTCCAATGCGAAGACTGCTCCAGTCCGGACCGGATTTGCAACACCTGGGCGATTACCGAGAAGTCCAACCCTCCGGAGCGGGTAAAGATCATCCTGATCAACGATGATTTGGGCTACTAACGTCGCATTTGGAAAAATCTGAAAAAAATGATTGACAGCCACAAAGCTTTTGGTTAGATTGCTTTCTTGTCACGCAGCACTGCGGGGTGGAGCAGTTTGGTAGCTCGTCGGGCTCATAACCCGAAGGTCCCTGGTTCAAGTCCAGGCCCCGCTACCAAGATTATCAAGGGGTTAGATCATATGGTCTAACCCCTTTTTTCTGTCCCTTCCCAATTTGTCCCTATCCTGTCCCTACCTATTTGATTTGCTACCTCTTCATTAACTTTTGCCTTTCCCATTCTTAGGTAACCGCCAACAAATGGGACATCATGGTTTTCTAACCTCCTCTGAGTACAAACCCTATCGTTCACACAGCACGTCATTTTATGTCATCTCATTGACCTTTATCCCACCTTAATATATCCCAAACGGAGGATAAATAACACTTTGTATCCTTGGTACTTGGCCTGTATTAATATCTATCCCTCCAAATGAACCAAAGGCCTTCCTATGCTCAAACTGGAGCAGATTTCCGCTGGTCAGCAGGTCACAGGCATTGAACAGGACAAGATTGTCCGCATAGTCTCCACAGAAAAGCTGGGCGAACACGCCATCAACGCCATTTACCGGGATGGTTCCGGCCGCCTGGGGGAGCGGATGCTCTTTCGCTCGGACGAACCGACCATCTCCCTGGCTGAGTCCGGCTGCC
>Ga0182239_1000620_pt1 | contig 12695 bp, 16 predicted proteins | sample hydfrate6_PW_210_FD_132456 | JGI IMG/M metagenome (GOLD analysis project Ga0182239, IMG submission 132456) | Subsurface microbial communities from deep shales in Texas, USA - hydraulic fracturing test 6_PW_210 | ecosystem: Environmental > Aquatic > Deep subsurface > Shale gas/oil reservoir >...
GCCATTGCGCAAAGTTGTAGATCAATGCGTTGACACCGAGAGTATTCCGGTTTGCATCGACTTTGCCGCCCCTGAACTTGAGGCATGGCTGATTGCGGACTGGGAAAATACATTGCAAGGCCATCCCGATTTCCGGTCCCGGGCGCAGCCCATGCGATATCAGCTAAGTACTTGATAGCATAAATACGATGACGTATTAATCTTGCATTTTTAATAAGCATGTAGTATGATTGCCTCCAAAAAAGGAGGTGATTATGCCAAGAAAAAGCCCATTTAGGGTGATATTGACAACAGATGAAAAAAAGAAGCTACAATCTATCGCACGTAAATATACGTCACCATATTGTGATGTCATGCGCGCCAAAATTGTCCTCCTCGCAGCTGAAGGTCTTTCAAATAAGGATATCGCCGAGCGCCTCGATTTGCCCCGGCAGATCGTTTCCAAGTGGCGCAAACGATTCTTTGAGCAACGCCTGGCTGGGCTTCAGGAAAAGCCACGCCGGGGGAGGCCCGGCGCTTTTTCCCCCTGAAGCTGTTATAGCTATTAAGGCGCTGGCTTGTCAGTTGCCAAAAGAATTGGGGCTTCCTTTTTCCAGGCTTACGCACACCGAGATCGCTCGATATGCCGTAAGACAAGGAATTGTTGCTTCCATAAGCGGAAAAACGGTCTGGCGATGGCTGGATAAAGATGCTATCCGGCCCTGGTGCTACCGTAGCTGGATCTGGCCCCGAGATCCGGACTTTGAGAAAAAAGCAGCCAGAGTCCTTGATCTGTATCATGGGGTATGGGAGAGCAAGCCCCTTTCCCAAAAGGATTTTGTAATTTCTTCTGATGAAAAGACCAGCATTCAAGCCAGGCGCCGCCTGGCCCCTGTAACGGCTCCAGGTCCTGCTCGTTTTGGCCGGGTTGAGCATGAATATGAAAGAAAAGGGGCGTTGGCATACATGGCAGCCTGGGATGTTCACAGAGCAAAAGTCTTTGGATTGTGCAGAGGCAGTACCGGAATTGCAAGTTTTCAAGAATTGGTTAATCTTGTAATGAACCAAGAACCGTATAAATCGGCAGATCGGGTCTTCTGGATAACCGATAACGGCTCCTCGCATAGAGGGCAGACTTCTGTGGATCGTCTTAAAGAGTGGCATTCCAATGCTATTCAGGTTCATACACCGATTCATGCCAGTTGGCTCAATCAGATTGAAATTTATTTTTCCGTGCTGCAACGGAAGCTGCTTACTCCAAATTATTTTGATAGCCTTGAAGATCTTGAGAGCAGAATCTTATCGTTTCAAAAAGCATATGAAAAAATCGCAAAACCCTTCGAGTGGAAATTCACCCGCGAAGACTTGTCGGCGATTCTAAACAAATTCGATGAGAAACAGAAAATTGCCGCCTAAAATACGTCACCGAATTTTCGACCCAGAGCACTAAGCGCCGACCATAATGTGCCGTTTGAGTCTCCTGAGGATTTCGGCGAGCTGGATGAGAAAACCGGCTGCTGCCGCCGCAAACTCTCTGACGCGATTATCGAGTCCAGTATTGTGGCGGCGCAGGGGTCCGCAAAGCCCAGTGAGTTTAAGAAGGCAAGGCACACCTCTGAAATGCTTCCAATGGCAGATCCGCAAAGGGTAGCCGATCGCTGTCCAATGTTTTGCGAGATGTGGCGCTGTCTTGACAAGTTGTGCGCTTCAAACTGAGACCTGAAGACTGTGAGTTTCCGATGATCGACTATACTAAGCACAACTGGCTTGTGTTCAAATATGCCGAAAAGTGGCTCAGCGATTGGGCGCAGCATATCCGGGGCACGTTGTATGATCTGGGGTGCGGGGAACGACCGTATGAACATTTTATCCTGCAACATGCTGATGCATATGTGGGGGTGGACTGGTCCAATACGCTGCATGATCTCAAGGCTGATGTTGTTGCCGATTTGAATCAGCCCCTTGCCATGATCAAAGATCAGTCAGCAGACACAGTATTTTCCGTTTCCGTTATGGAGCATTTGTGTGAACCGCAAAATTTTTTAAATGAATCATTCCGGATACTTAAACAGGGGGGGGTGATGCTTTTGCAGGTCCCCTTTCAATGGCATGTGCACGAAGCCCCCTATGACTATTTCCGCTATACCGAGTATGGACTCAAATATATGTTCACCAAGGCCGGATTTTCCGAAGTGCAAGTGACGCCCAATACAGGTTTTTGGTCCACAGTGGTGCTCAAATCCAATTACCATTCCTTGCGTTTTATTCGCGGCCCGCGTCCTCTGCGCGCTGTTTTACGCATGTGCGCTACTCCGGTCTGGTTTGTCGGTCAGTACCTGGCCTATGGGCTGGATAAGATAGATCGACATCCGACCGAGACTGCCGGGTACACTGTGGTGGCGGTAAAGGGTGCCCCAAATGCGTAAATCCTTTGCGGGCATCTTTTCATGAGCCTGCGCAAGTCCGCAGCCTCGGGGGTGCGCTGGACCACGGTGTCCATGGTCGGCGTAACCCTTATGGAAACCATTCGGCTTGTTGTCCTGGGGCGATTGCTCCCCCCCAACGCCTTTGGCCTCATGGCCATGATGATTGTTGTCATTGGATTTGGGCAGATTTTTAGCCAAATGGGATTGGTCCAGGCGGTTATCCAACGGCCGGAACCAAAGGATGACGAGCTTGTTTCCCTGTATTGGCTAAACATAGCTGCCGGGGGCTGTGTTTATATTCTTTTGCTGGCTGCAACTCCACTTGTGGCCAAGATGTACAGTACTCCTGAAATCAAAAGCATGGTTCCTTATGTGGGGCTGATGTTTCTGTGCAACCCCCTTGGCGATCTGTACCGGGCCATGCTGGAAAAAAATCTCCTTTTTAAAAAATTGGCATGTGTGGAATTAACCGGGGCTTTTGTGGGCATGGTCCTGGCCATAGTCCTGGCTGTCATTGGACTTGGTGTATGGTCCCTGATTTGGGGCCAGTTGGCTACAGTCGGATGGCGAAACGCCTGTTTTTTTGTTCTCGGCCAGAAAATGTTTCGCCCTCGGCTTCATTTCCGAAAAGACGACTTGCAGGGATATTTGCGGTTTGGGCTGCACCATGTTGGAGCCATGAGCGTGAACTACGTGAATTCACGGATGGATCAACTATTGATAGGTGCCCTTTTAGGCCCTCAGGCCTTGGGCTATTACAGCATGGCCTTTAATTTGATTATGCGTCCGGTCCAGCGCATCAATCCTGTCTTAACGCGTGTGGCTTTTCCAGTGTTAGCGAAAGTGCAGGGTGATAACGAGCGCATGAAGCGTGGCTATTTTAAAATGCTGAATATCTTGACCAGTGTGAACGCGCCTATCTTGATTGGCATTGCATCCGTTGCACCCGTGGCGATTCCTCTGATTTTGGGTGAAAAATGGGTGCCAATTATACCAGTGGCCCAGGTTTTGGCCTTGTATTCCTTGATTCGCTCAACAGGTAATGCGGGTGGGAGTATGGTTTTGGCAATGGGGCGTGCCGACGCGGAGTTTTACTGGAATATATTGCTTTTTACATTTATCCCGTTTGTTGTATTTTGTTCCGCCTATTTTGGGGATTTGCTGGCTGTTGCATGGTCACTGTTCGGACTGCAGGCGTTCTTGTTTTTTCTTTGGTATGTCCTTGTGGTGCGAAAGCTATTAGGCAGCTGTTTTCTCGGATATCTTCAAGCTGTTGGGATACCTGTCTTAATAGCCAGCGCTATGGGTATTGCTGTAGGACTTTTAAGTATTTATCTTCCTTTTGAACAATCGGCATTTAGGCTGGGGGGGCTGATGTTTATTGGGGGAATTGTATATCTGGGCCTTTATCTGCTCTTTGCCCGCGAAACATTGCACGAACAAACTCGATTGCTTTTGAATAGGGGTTAGATCTGTTGAAAATACTGCACAACGCCTCATGCTGGCTGCCCTTGACCCAGACCTGGATGTATACCCAGCTCAAGTACCTGCCAGAGGGGTTTGAAACACAGGTAGCCTGCCAGACAACTGACAACCTGGATCAGTTCGGGGATGTGGGTTCAATATATTGTCTGCAGGAAAGAAGTTCGCAATTTGATTATTTTATGCGCCGGGCCCTTCGCAAGCTCAAACTGCGGCGAGGGCTCGGTTGGCTGAAAAAGCCCTTGCGGGCGTTCAAGCCGGACATTGTCCATTCCCACTTCGGCAATATCGGCTGGGCTGTCCTGCCGGAGATAAAAAATGCTATACCCCATGTGGTCACGTTTTATGGGGTGGATGTATCCCGGCTGCCAAAAGCCGATCCCCGCTGGAATGACAGGTACAAAGAGCTTTTCGAACAGGTCTCAGGAGTGCTTTGCGAAGGTGCACACATGGCTGCCTGCATCCGGGAGCTTGGCTGCGAGCCGGATAAAATTCAAGTGCATCGCCTGGGAATACGCCTGGACCGGATTGCTTTTCGGCCGCGGGCATGGGACGGGATGGAGCCGTTAAATGTGCTGCTGGCCGGAACATTTACGGAAAAGAAGGGACTGCCCTATGCCATTGCAGCCCTTGGCCGCCTGGCCAGTGATGTTGACCTGAGAGTTACCGTGATAGGAGACGCCCGGGCTTCAGAGGCGGACCAGGCGGAAAAACAAAAAATCCAACAGTCTGTTAAAAACAGCGGCATGGAGGATAAGGTGACTTTTCTGGGGTATCAGCCCTATTCAATTCTTTTTGAACAAGCGTATAAACACCATATCTTTCTTTCCCCGAGCGTGACCGCCGAAAGCGGGGATACAGAAGGCGGCGCGCCGGTGACAATTATTGAAATGGCCGCCACAGGCATGCCGGTTGTGAGCACAAAGCACTGCGACATCCCCGGAGTTATCCTGGATGGTGAAACCGGCTTGCTGGCCGAAGAGCGGAATGTAGAAAGCCTGTATGAACGGTTGCGCTGGTTGGTTGATAATCAGGACACATGGCAGGACATGACTGCAAAGGGCCGCAAATACCTGGATACGGAGTTTGATGCAGCAAAACAGGGCAAAAAGCTGGCGAATATATACAGAAGGCTCTGTTCATAAAAGCAATATCTGATTTTCGCAAAATTGATGAGTATCTTCAGCGGTTTGCCGAGACGCTTCGACATGATTTTTCCTTTGACAACCTGGAGCTTTACGGCACAGTGCTCTACTGCATCCAGGCTCTGAAGGAAAACAACATGAATACGGACAGGGAGTCGGTGATTCAGGAAGTTAAATCCTGGAAGCACAGCAAATATGCAAGGGAGAGTATAAGCACTGCTTATGATGCCCTGGCCACGGAATTTGTGTAATAACTCTTTCTGAAGCAGGATTCAATAAGGTCATCGGCGAAAACGATATTTAAACAGGTTGCGTTGGTTCGCCCGCGTAACAAGATGAAGCAACGAGATGGGCGACTTGGTGGCTATGACCGGGGCTGCCATGCAAAGACAGAAACTTTGACCCGCTTATTGCTTGACACTCCATGTGTGGTTCTATATTTTGATATCAAAATGATATCATTGATAGGCGCTATAGGAGGGGCTTTATGAAAGCAATCACACTTCGGGGTATAGACCCTGAAACCTCAGAAAAACTCAAACAGGAAGCGCAAAAGCAGGGCAAAAGCACCAATAAGCTGATCCTGGAGATGATCCGAAAAGAACTCGGGCTGGAGAAGGAAAAAAAATATTCAAGAAAATACAGCGACCTGGATGACCTGTTCGGCAGATGGACAGAAGACGAATTCCGGGACATCACCGCCAAAATTGAGCAGGAAAGACGCATAGACCCGGAACTCTGGTCATGAAAAGGGTGATGATAGATACCAATGTCTACTCCCTGGCCCTGAAAGGGGATCCGGAGGTTGCAGACCGCCTGAGAAAAGTTGACAGAATCGGAATTAATGCCATCAGCATCGGCGAGCTGCTCTCAGGGTTCAAAGGCGGCGGCCGGGAAGATAAGAACAGGGAGGAGCTTGAAACTTTTCTCGACTCTCCCAGGGTGACAGTCCATATGATCGACGCGGAAACTGCGGATTTCTATGCTTCAATATTAAACAAGCTCAAAAGCGCAGGCACACCCATTCCCACAAATGACATATGGATTGGCGCCTCCGCCTTTCAGCACGGCTACAGGCTTTTCAACCGGGACAGGCATTTTGAGGCTGTACAAGGCCTGATTCTTGTTGCGCGGTGACAGGAACTTTTGGCAAAAACCGTTTAAAACCCTATCAAACATAGACCGTTCATACTTTGAACAAGCTTCTCGTGCATCAGGACACCGAAATTCCAGCCCTGAATTCAGGGAGCTTTTAACGGTGTTTCTGGCCGTGGCCATTACAGCCCTGGCCTCACGAGCCGATGAGATTGTTGAGAAACACTCCGCAACGGCCCCTGAGTTTGCCGAAATAGTCCTGTTTTGCATATTTTATACCTTGCTTCGCATCAAATGGTACCTTGACGATATCCGGATAAAGGGGCTTGTCCTTCCTCCGGAAGACGAGATAAAAGAGTACAGGCGCATAATACCCTAGGTCAAAGACGAAAAATAAAGACCAGGGCAGGCCAAATTGCTGCACACAACGAGCTGCCTTATCCCATAGCCCGGGAAGGTGTTTGTCGGATTTCGGGTGTAAGCGCAGCAGGGTTTTTCTTTTTTAAAGGGTATATAAACATGAATAACCGGTTCAAGCTTAAAAATCTCCACATAAAAGGGTTTAAATCCTTTGACTCCCGGGGCCGGGATATTGAGTTCAGGGACGTCAATGTGTGTATCGGCCCAAATGCAGCCGGCAAAAGCAATCTGGTCTCCTTTTTCCGGATGCTAAATTTCATGACCACAAATGCCTTGCAGCGTTTTGTGGGCGATCAGGGCTATTCCGATTCCATACTGCATTTTGGTTCGGCGGTCACGCCGGTCATGGAAGCCGAGCTGCTTTTTGCCGGAGATAGCGGGGAATTCAACCGGTATGAATTGACCCTGGCCCATGCCAGCGGGGGCAAGCTCATCTTTACCAGGGAGAAGGCTGCCTGGTCAGGCACGGACAGCTCCAGCCCGCTTGAGCTGGATCTTGGGGCCGGCCAGCCGGAAAGTGCCCTGATTCAGGATGCTGAATCCGGAGGGCCGACCAGCCGCTTTGTCCTGGATCTGCTCAGAAAATGCCAGGTGTTTCAATTCCATGACACATCGGATACCGCCAAGATCCGAAGTCCGGGATATATAAACGATGCCCGCTATCTGCGGGGCAATGCCGGGAATTTGGCCGCCTTCCTGTATGCCATGTACCAAAAGGAAGAGACCCGGCCGTACTACAACCGCATCGTGCAGCATATCCGGCAGGCGATACCCGGGTTCGGCGATTTTGTTCTTGAGCCCACCGCCCTGAACAGCGAATACATAAAGCTGGACTGGCAGGAGCAGGGTGCTTCATACCGTTTCGGCCCGCACCAGCTTTCCGACGGCAGCCTGCGCTTTATGGCCATGACTACGCTCTTGATGCAGCCGCCGCAAAACATGCCCGGCCTGATTGTCCTGGATGAACCGGAGCTCGGCCTGCATCCAGCGGCATTGTCTGCCCTGGCCGGGATGGTAAAAAGCGCGGCCCGGAAAAGCCAGATCATCCTGGCCACTCAATCCCCCAGGCTGGTGGATGAATTCGGGGCCAATGACGTTCTGGTGGTGGAGCGTGAGGTACAAACACGGGCCAGCAGAGTGTACAGGCTGGACGAAGCCTCCCTGGAGGATTGGCTGGCAAGGTACACCCTGTCCGAGCTGTGGGAGAAAAATATCCTGGGAGGCAAGCCTTGAGCGGACTGATCCGGCTGCACATCACAGCAGAGGGCCAGACCGAGGAAAAATTCGTCAGGAACGTATTGCAGCCCTATCTGGCAAAAAGAAATGTTTTTGTGGATGCCAGATCGGTGCTGACCAGCAAGGACAAAAAAGCCGGATCCACATATCGCGGAGGGCTTTTAAGCTACGACAAAGCCAGACGCGATATTTTGGAATGGATAAAACAGGATCACAATCCCGAATGCCGGTTTTCCACCATGTTTGACCTGTATGCCCTGCCCGCAGATTTCCCCGGGGCACAAGAAGCAAAAACCATTGCTGATCCGTATGAGCGCGTCGCCTGGCTGGAGCAAAAGCTGGCGGAAGATATGGATCATCCCGGGTTTATACCCTATATTCAGTTGTATGAATTTGAGGCCCTGCTTTTCTCTGATCCGGCAAAATTTGCACTGGAGTACCTGGAGCACGAAAAGGCTGTGCATGAACTGGAAAACATTCTTGATTCCTTTGGCAGCAATCCGGAATTGATTGACGACGGGCCCGATACAGCCCCGTCCAAGCGTATACTTGCAAACATACCTGAATATTCCAAGACCGGCTCGGGTGTGATTATCGCAGAGATGATCGGACTGGACAGAATCCGGTCCATGTGCCGCCATTTTGACCAATGGCTGGGCACTCTTGAGTCGCTGGGGGGTTGAGCCTGTTTGCAAGGGGTCGAACAGCGCTTGGATTCAATGAAAAACATATACGGATATGCAGAGGCGGGAATAGTAAAGATGTCTTGTAGGTATCACAGAATACCCGAATCAATCGCCCGGCGCTGCGGGGTGGCGTTGTGAGAAGGGAGGAACACAGGTGGCTATGTTGAAGAAGACAGTCAAAAACATCCTGATCGCGTGCAGGCTTCAAAAGTCTTACTTGTATTGGGCCCTGGCTAACGGGCGCTATCTGAAAAACACCATTTCTGGCATGCGGGGAAAATATCCGCGTGAGTGCCCAATTTGCGGCTATAAAGGTTTTTTCCACGCCTTCGGCACCCCCCCCGTTTTGATGCAAAATGCCCGGAATGCGGCTCTCTGGAAAGACACAGGCTGTTTTTGCTGCTGGACCGGCAATGCCATTTATTAGACGGAATCCGCTCCATTCTCCATTTTGCCCCGGAACCGATAATTGAAAAATATCTCCGCCAAAAGGCGGTCTCCTATACCTCGGCAGATCTCTACCAACCAGGGGTGGACCGGAGCGAGGATATTGAAGACATTTCTTTGCCGGCGGCAAGCGTGGATGCCGTTTTCTGCTCCCATGTGCTGGAGCATGTAAACGATGCCCGGGCACTGCAGGAAATCCATCGTATCTTAAAACCGGATGGCCGGCTCATCGCCATGGTGCCCATCTGCGAAGGCTGGGACAAAACCTATGAAAATCCGGAAATAGTAACCCCTGCCGCCCGGGATCTGCATTTCGGCCAACACGACCATGTCCGCTACTACGGCCGGGATTTTCAGCAGCGGCTGACTGACGCGGGTTTTGAAACCGCTGCATACACCGCCATGCCGGAAGATGCCGTCAGATACGGATTATGGCGGGGCGAGAAGGTGTTTGTGGGTTTTCGCGTGTAAGCGCAGCAGGGCTTTCTCGATAAAGCAGGCCATATAACTGTATAAAAGAGGTATCGGGTTGGATTTTGCAGGGCTGTTGTTTCAGTGTCGTGTTCCGGTTGCAGATGAAAAATTTGCTAAATTTAATAATTTTGCAGCAAAATATCTGATCGGAGGGCTCAGGAAGACGGGGCCCGAATTAGGGGGCGAAAGGCGGATCAGCCGCCAGCTGGATGGGACTCGCTGCAATTGTTTTGGATGGAATATTTCGGAGGGGACAACAAAAATAGGCAATGGGATTTCCGGCAGGGGTTTTTATGTGTGCTTCTGGGGCAGCACGCTGGAAACGGTAGCAGGGAACCGATACTGAAGCGACTGCATTTCGCAGACTATAAGCTGAGCAATCTGGGAATTACCAACAAACATCTGCTGGGCATTAAATTTAAATATCCGGATCCGGTCGGCCTTGGGGCTTGGCTTCCGTCTGTTGGACTGCTGGACAATGAAGAGAAGAAGGGTGACAACATTATTCCGGATGAGGTCTCTAAGTTTCTGCGGGGCTCCAAAACACTGGCCAGGGAAAATGAAGCGGTGCTCAAGCTTCGAGACGGAAACGCCGCCCTGGTGGCCCAGGGCCGGGGCTTTGCCATGCTCAGACCGTATAATCCAGACCATCCGCTACCGGGCATCGAAGACCCTTTGCAGTTCATACGCCAAATGAGCATTTTCGGGCTACACAAAGCTTATGAACTTGCCATGCAGCAGGCAACCTTAAATGTGGCCGAAGCCCTGAATAAAAAAAGCCAGCATCCAAAAAACGGCCACAGGGAGTTGATGAAATCCCAGGAAGCCCTGGCGGAGTTTGACGCCCGTTATTATTTTGAAAGCCCGGTTGAACCCTCACGTCATGAACTGACCAAGTGCGCCCGAATGTTTGCCGCCTACAGCACTTCCTGCTGTCAGCATAACGATTTGGTTAACCAGATTGAAAGATTGGGAACCCTGGCGCGACATAAACTGGACAAAAAGCGTGAATGCAGATTCAATTGTCTTGCCCTGCTGATCGCCATAGTGGGGATTTTGCTGGCTGCGGGGCAGCTGATGGGCCACTCCCCGCAACAATGGCAGGAGCTGTCCTCGCAATGGTGGGGTGTGGTCTTTGATCGGCTCAGTCAATTATTGAGTGTGGTCTTTGATCTGATCCAATAAAGATACCAGAAGGTAAAAGTCTGCATGATGTCCGGAATGCAGCAGAGCAAAGATTCAAACTTTGGCTACAGGGAAATCCTGACAGTATTTCTGGCCGTGGCCCTCACCGCCATGGCCACCCGTGTGGCGGAAGTGACCGACAGGGTGGATGCGTTTTGCCGGGCTCAGCTTTGGGAAATTATATTGTTTTGCATATTTTATACGGTGTTCCGTATTAAATGGTATCTCGACGATATCAGAGAAGACCAAATATACTTGCCTGATAAAAAAGAGATAGAAAGGCTTCAGGCCCGGCAATACAATGGTATTTCAACCTGGGTATTGCCTTTTGCCATGGCCTCCTGGGTGTTCTGGCTCCTGGCGGCCTTTTGCGTGCCTTACAATATGGGCTGGGCTTATGGGTTTTTGATAGCGGGAATATTGATGGGTACAGTTGCATTAGTTCTTTTGGGCAAAAAGCAAGAAGAGTGCCCGTGCCGCCAGACTATGCTGAATTTTTTCTACATGATAATTTTGGGCGTAGCAGGCTTTTTAATGGGCAACCGGTTGGGAACAAACATTTTTCTTTCTGCCGGGATCGGCCTGGTCATCGCAGAAGCATTGGCAGGCGGAAGCTTCATTGTTAAAGTTGAAAAAGCAGGATGATAGAAACAAACCCCGGGGAAACGTTACATCAGAAGAAAGAATAAATGCCAGGGAATGAGCAGGTATTTCCACAGAGTCCTGTAAAATAAGTGAGGGATGTGAACCCACAAAATCTCAGCCACTTTGATGTTTTGCTAAACAATTTTGCAGAATACCTTGACACGCTGCCCCGCTTTGTTGGTGAAGGCATCGTCAGCCTGATATCCACCGCAGTTGCCGGGTTGATTATTGCCTTTGTGGCGACATTTTATCTCAAGAAGAGGGATGAAAGGACCAGGGTCGCGGGAGTTGTTCTGGAAAAAAGAGTTAACTGTGGGCAGGACATCCTTTATTATTTGGAAGAGTTATCCTATCACAGGCAATTGTATAGCGACAAAGAACAGGAATGGTACGAGCTTTTGCAAAGCTATGACTTGACGCTTCCGCATGGCCGTTTTCTGCAGTATTCGGATGTTTTCAGCAGTTACGATCAATTCCAGGATTTTTTTAAGGGGATAGAAGAAACAATCACCCGAAACAAACTTTGGATGGACAAAAAGGTTCGATTCCATCTTTCTCTGATGCAGGGGTATTTTGCCTGGATTAATGCATTGCTGGTTGGCATCACCAGGGTTCCATTGCCTGAGGGGGAACAATTATCTGTCGAAGAGTTCAAGGAGATTGCTTCCATACTTCTCCTTCAGATCGGGATTACACTGGACCATGAAATAAACGGACTCTTGGCGCATCTGGAAACATTGATCGTGGATTCTGTATACAGGCTGGATCTCAATCGGCCCAGAAAAAGCATGACCAGAAAGGGCATGTTTAATCGCGATATGGTCAGCGTTCTAAAGGAGCTGGACAAAAAAACGCTCTTGGGGCTGCATCGTGAAAGGTATTTTGCCCTTATGATAACACTGGTTTATTCCTATAAGCAGATAGAAATGTCTGATGTGGATATTGATGAGATGATTAAAAACATTTTTCCGGAGCAGCCGCAGTAACTCTCATTTGTTTTATGTTTTTATGGGCTCGGAGCTAAAGCCAGACAAAGACCAATTCACAGAAACGAGAATGGCCAAGATACCGTGTATGTGTTATACAGGAACCGTTTGCTGCTTACAACGGTGATTTTGCAGACAAAAATGCTGCTCTAAAGGACAAAAACAGCCTTTTGGTGAATATATTTGATGATATTTGGAAATGTTATGCAGGTCCGATCCTTCTGCGTACGATTTTAAAAGCAGCAGTGCCACGTTGCTCCGCACGTTCAGGGTGGAGGAACATCCGTACCACAGGTTTTTCATCTTCGGCAAAAACAGTGCCTGAAATTCATGAACATCCTTGAAAGCCGCAATTTGTCGAAGGTTTTCCGCAAATTTGTAAAAAGCGACTGAGGATCTTTCATGCTTGCGAAAAAAGACCTTGTTTTATTAAAACAAAATCTTGAATCGGAACGGGTTGAGTTCAAGCCCTCGACCTCCCAGTCCAGC
>Ga0182239_1000621_pt1 | contig 12692 bp, 12 predicted proteins | sample hydfrate6_PW_210_FD_132456 | JGI IMG/M metagenome (GOLD analysis project Ga0182239, IMG submission 132456) | Subsurface microbial communities from deep shales in Texas, USA - hydraulic fracturing test 6_PW_210 | ecosystem: Environmental > Aquatic > Deep subsurface > Shale gas/oil reservoir >...
CACGATTTTTTGCCATGTTGCGTGTCCTTTCGGTTTTTAGTCGGAGTAAAAAACAATTGCGCCGCGCTGTGGAAGTCAGAAGTCATTGAAGGGGAGCATAATTACACTAAAAGGGCACTTGGAAGCAGCGCTTGATATTTGCTATTTTAGGCTTGTTGAAAAAAGAACATAGACTTGTATAAACAGGATTGTCAAGAATAATCAACCCGATTCTGCGAAATGTAGAACGCTGTTTAGTACAAAAGGAAACCCCCCGGCTTTGCCGGGGGACCCTAAAAGTTTGACAGTACCGGAAGTAATTGAAAGCCTCCCCACTGTGAACCGCTCAAAGTTCTCAGAAAAGGAGGCTTCCATTGAACAACGTACAAAGTTTAAGTCATTCAGTTTGGGACTGCAAGTACCACGTCGTATGGATACCGAAATGTCGACGAAAAGTACTCTATGGCAGGATACGACAACATCTCGGTGATGTTATAAGAGAACTAGCCCGACAGCGAGAGAGTCTGGTAATAGAAGGGCACCTGTGCTGCGACCACGTGCATGTGTACATGACCATTCCGCCAAAATATGCAGTAGCTCAAGTGGTCGGTTATATCAAAGGGAAAAGTGCCATTCATATCGCCAGAACTTTTGGCGGAAGAACGCGCAATTTTACCGGAGAGAATTTTTGGGCAAGAGGATATTTTGCTTCCACAGTCGGTCGCGATGAAGAGGTGATTCGAAATTACATTCAGAATCAAGAACGCGAAGACAGCAGAGTGGATCAATTAAAACTGCTCAGCTAGCCGCCTTTAGGCGGCCCATGGTTTGAGCCCACCGCTTTGAGCGGTTCACCAATAAAGCCCCCGGCTTTGCCGGGGGATATTTACTTTTTGAGCTTACCAGTTTTCGACCCATTGCTGTGAAGCCATTCCTTAACTCGCCCACACTCCGCTCCATCACAGCCTGATTCCAGGGCAAATTCAAAAGCCTTTAGGCTGTTTTCCACAAAGTATCCAGCACCTCCACGGTGCGCAAAAATTCTTGGCATTATTTCACCACTGGAATATTCTGCCAAAGGGTGGTGTAGGGTGGTTATAACAAGTCACGTCTAACTAACCACTCTTTCCCCTTGCCCGGATTTCCCATGTACACCTTGCCACGATCAGGCTGAATGCTTATAAACTCAAAATTCATGCAATCTTTTGCCGATTATTGTGAGGGTAATCCTTCCTGGCGGGCCAGCTGCAGTAATTGTCGGTAATCCTCTGGGGTGTCCATATCAAGAATAAGACCGGGATCTTCTAAAGGCAGTCGCTGGACATGGCTGGAATTGGCCTGCACCACTTGGTTCAAGGGTGTACCGTTATCCACCGCTTGGCATAGATCCCTTGGGAAAACAGTGGGATGGCCTCCTTTGCTCTTATACACCGGCAGCAGGATGTTTTTAGGACTGCGCTGATGGTGAGCTTTTAGAGTGGCAAAGGTGCTGGCAGCCACCAGGGGATGATCGCACAGGCTTACCATTACACCGCTGATATCTGCAGGAAGTAGCGCCAGACCATAGCTGACGGATTCGGCCATATGGGAGTCTGTGTGTGGGTTAAAAGCCAGCCTTACGGGCAGATCGGCAATTACCGGTTCTATAACCTCGCGATGATTTCCCACCACCACGACAATGGTATCTATATCTCCGGCACGTAACTGACGAATACAGCAGCGGATAGCCGGCTCATCCGGCACAGGGAGCAGTTGCTTTATCTTTCCCATCCGCTGTGAAGCTCCGGCCGCGAGCAGCAGCGCCCCTAATTTGGCTGCCATGACATCTCCTTTGGGCAATAAGTTGGGCGACAATGCTTACCGCAATTTCCCGGGGTGTCTGCCCTCCGATATCCAACCCCACGGGGGTATACAAGCGAGCTTCAATCTGTTGATGATCCAGCCCCGCTGCACAGAGTTTTTCTATAAGGGTTGTCCGTTTGTTCCGGCTGCCCAGCATGCCGATATAGGGAGCCGGGGTGACCAAAGCTTGTTCCACAAGTTGAAAGTCGTGGGTGTGGCCCCGGGTGCAGATGACAATATAGGTATGTTCGTCCACATTCAGGTGGGTAAAAGGTTCGACAAAATCGCTTACCATTCTATGTTGTGCGTGGGGCAATAGCTCTTCGGTGACGAATTCTTCTCTGTCATCAATAACAGTAACAGCAAAGCCGGTATAGGCAGCAATATGACACAGGGCCTGGCCCACATGCCCGGCACCGCAAATGAGTAGTCGGGGTACAGGCAACATGGGTTCAAGATAAAGACTTACGTGACCGCCGCAGGCATAGCCCGCTTCTTCTGTTAAGTGCAACTGGATAGTGCGGGGAGAGCCGGTTGCCATAGCCTCCAGGGCCATATCCGTAGCTTGCTGTTCCAGGGCGCCGCCACCTACTGTGCCAATGGTACTGCCATCGGCAGCCACCAGCATTTTAGCTCCGGGCTTGGCAGGCACTGAACCATGACTGTCCACCAGGATGACCAGAGTACAAGGGCTGTCCTGCTGGCGGTATTGCTGCAGGGCTGCTATTACATCTGTTTGCGCCAATGCTAATCGTCCTTTAGAAAGGGTTAAGCCAGAGCTGCGAGCTCTTCTTCTATGATGCCCTGGAAAATGTCCAGCTTATAGCGGTTTTGCGCTAAGGGTTCGGCGTTTTTTATTACTGCCCGAGCGGCCTCAGCTATGGTGGCTTCGGTGAGCTGGTTGCCCTGCAGCACCTTCTCCACGTCGTGGCTGCGCCAGGGTATGGGGGCAGCGCCGGAGAGCACTACTCGACAGTTTTTTACCCGTCCGCCATCCAACTCCAGGGCCAGGGCCAGGCCGGCAAGGGCAAAGTCCCACGCTCCACGGGCGCGCACCTTGCGATAGGAGCTGTGCAGCTGGGCTGGAGGCTGGGGAAGTTCAATACAGGTAATCACTTCACCGGATTCAAGAGAGGTCTCCACCTGGGGGTTGTCCTGGGGTAAAACATGCAGCTTCTCTACTGGCAGGGTGCGTTTGCCTTTTGGCCCCTGGATAACCACTCGGGCTCCTAGAGCCACCAGCGCCGGGGCCGTGTCCGATGGATGGGGGTAGGCGCAAATGGTGCTGTGGCCGAAAATAGCATGAAACTGATTTTCTCCACCTAACGCGTAACATTTATCCCCGTCTTTGCGCAGGCAGGGAAAATCCCCCCGGTAGTACCAACAGCGGGGCTTCTGACACAGGTTGCCGCCCAGAGTGCCCTGGTTGCGCAGTTGGGGGCTGGCCACAGCAGCGGCGGCCTGGGAGAGGCCGGCATAATGCTTTTGCACCAGCGGGCTTGCTGCTACTTCTGTTACAGTGGTAAGAGCACCGATTCTCAGCCCCTTAGATGTCTCCTGGATACCGCGCATATCCGGCAAGGCGCTCATGCTGACCACTTTATCCACCGAAAATATGCCGTTCCGCAGACAGCCGAGCAAATCAGTGCCTCCGGCATGTATCGCAGCGTCTTTGGTTTGCAGGTGTTTTACCGTGTCTTTAATGGTGTCCGGGCGGACATATGAAAATTGAGGTAGCATCAGGCCTCCTTGTGGGCCGACAGGCGTCGGCAGACTTCCATGGGGGTAACAGGTGCCTGGGTAAAGCGCACCCCGGTTGCCATGTAAAGGGCATTGCTGATGGCAGCTGCAGTGGGGATGGTCACCGGTTCTCCCAGGCCCTTGGCTCCGGTGTTGTTGGCTTCTGGATCATCGATTTCAATGGGCAGGCTCTCCATATTCACAGGAACATCCAGGGCGGTGGGTATTTTATAGTCGGACCAGTTGTCATTACATAGTTTGCCTGTTTGCTTGCTGTCCAACTGGCGAAACTCAGTGGTGCCGAAACCGATGCCCATAACAATACCGCCGAAGATCTGATTATCGTAGGTGAGACGATTCAGCACCCGTCCGCTGTCGTGCGCGCCCAGAAAGCGCAAAATTTTGATCTGTCCGGTTTTGGTGTTTACCTCCAGCTCGCAGAACTGGGCGGCAAAGGGATTGACGCTTTTGTCTTCAGGATTAGGCCCCCGGTAGCCGGTGCCTACTACGACGCCCCGCTTTTTCAGCCGGCTGATCTCCGTAACCTTGAGGCGCTTAGAGGCATCTTTGCTGGAAGCGATGTGGGTTCCCTCATAGACCAGGTCTGCTAGATCAACATCCAGGTCTGCAGCGGCCATCTCCAGCAGCTGTTGCTTGGCATCAATCGCAGCATTACGCACCGTGGGCGATTCTGTGGGCACCGTCTTGCTGCCGCCGCTGGGGGTGGCGTATTGGGTGGTGGCTGTGTCTGCATGCTCAATCTGGATAACCTCGGGCTTAACCCCCAGTTCTTCCGCGGCTACCATGGCCATGACGGTTTTAGTGCCGGTACCGATGTCGCTGGCGCCCATATTCAGGTTAATTGAGCCGTCGCGGAAGACACGGATGATTACCGTGGCCGGAGGACCGCCTCCACCCACATACCAGACACAACTTCCCATACCTACGCCGCGCTTGATGTGGGACCTGGAGTCATTGTGAGCCCGGGCCTGCTCAACGGCCTGGTGCCAGCCGAATCTGCGGGCTCCCTCTTCAATGCACTGTTTAAGGCCGCTGGAGGTATAGGGTACACCGCGCCCCTGACTGATTGCAGGAATGTTTTTGAGGCGTATTTCCAAAGGATCCATGCCGATTTTTTCAGCTAAAGTATCCATCATCTGTTCCAGGGCCCAACTGCCTTGAGGATGGCCGGGAGCGCGAAAGGGGCGGGCTGTTCCGGAATTGATATAGACGTCCTCGGAAGTGCAACGTACGTTACTGCAGGTATACAGATCGCGGATGAGCCAATCCACCAGGGAAGTGCCGCCGCCTGGATATGCTCCGCTGGGACCCCGGCAGGAAAAATCCAGGGCTGTAATGGTGCCGTCTTTTTTAGCCCCGGCTTTTAGCTGCATGCTGACGGCCGGCCGGTTGCCCACGCACAGGTAGGTTTCTTCCCGACTCAGGATCATTTTTACCGGGCGGGCCGCCTTTTTAGCGAGCAGGGTGGCCAGCACTGTGTACTTACCCGGCGTCAGCTTGCTGCCGAAACCGCCGCCCATGTAATGTCCGATAACGCGTACCTTGGCCAGCGGCAGCCCCAATATTTCGGCAAGCCGGGACTGCACGGCGTAAACCCCCTGGCTGGATTCCCAGACTGTCAGGTAGTCGCCGTCCCAGTTGGCTACACAACCGTGAGGTTCCAGGGGAGTATGTATCTGGCAGGCGGTATTATATTCCTGATCCAAAACCACATCCGCCTCAGCCAGACCGGTAGAGATGTCTCCGCGCTCATAGTTGTTACGCCCCACCAGATTACCCTTGGCATGGATTTGTGGAACATCAGACTCCAGAGCGTGTTGATAGTCCGTCAGGGAAGGCAATTCCTTATATGTTATCTCAATGGCCTGGGCCGCGTCCCGCGCCTGATACCGGGTGTCAGCCGCCACTGCAGCCACTACCTCCCCTTCAAAGCGGCAGTGGGGATCGAATAAAGGACCTTCATAATCCTGATAGCTCCATTTGAGATATCCTGCCTCTGGGGAATCACCGGTTATTATAGCGCGCACTCCCGGCATGTTGCGGGCCTTGTTGACATCTACCCCGGTTACCTTTGCATGGGGGTAGGGGCAGCGGCGGATAGCGCCGTAAATCATATTGGGTAGTTTAAGGTCTGCCGGATAGACAGCAGTGCCGCTAAGACGCTCATAGGCATCCACGCGGGGCTTGCGTTTGCCTACTATGCCGGTATCTTTCCAAAAGGCCGGTTTCTCCCCGGCTTCCGGCGTTTCCGGAACCGGTAGGCCTTGGGTATAGTAGATATTGTTCTCGTCAGCCATTCTGCCCCCCTATCTTCATTTAAGCCGGGCCGCTTTCTGAGCGGCTCGGAAGATGTTTTTATAGGCACCGCACCTGCACAGATTACCGGATACACCGGTGCGGATGTCATCCAATGAGGGATCTGGATTCTGGCGCAGCAGACCCTCCACTGCCATGATCTGACCTGGACTGCAGTAGCCGCATTGAAAGGCATCTTCCTCCAAAAAGGCTGTCTGCACCGGACCCAGCTCTTCCCCCTGCATCAGCCCTTCCAGGGTCGTGATATGTCGACCTTCGGCCTCTACCGCCAGAGTCATGCAGGCGTAACGGGGCTGATTGTCGATCAGCACGGTGCAAGCGCCGCACTCGCCGCGCCCACAGCCCTCTTTGGAGCCACTCATGCCCAGGCTTTCCCGCAGGACGTACAGCAGGGTCCAACGCGGCTCTACCAGCACGGCCTGTTCTCTGCCATTGATATGAAGGCGAATTTTAACCCTGTCTGCTGCTTCGAGGATCTTTTCCGGCGGCTGCAGGTTGTTGCCGCCGGCCATGGCTGTGCCACTTAAAGACACTCCAACGGCGCCCACGCCCATGTATTTCATAAAGTCACGCCGGCTTATACCGCTTTGTCGCTCGTCATTAGAGTTGTACTCTGAACACATAACATGCCTCCCTTGAATTTATGAGCAGGAGTTCGGTCTTTTGCTTTTGTGCTTTTGTGTTTTCGATTGTAACGAATGTTTTTTGTTTTGCAATAGGCAGACTGTTTCCCGGATTAGTCACCAGCTCAGTAATCAAAGGAGCCGCGGTCTCTCTCGAAATCTATCCGCAGCCATGACGTCGCCCCCATTCTGTGTTAGTTTTTCTCCTCGCTTTTGTTACTGGGAAAATTATACTTTAACGCAATGTCCGGAGTTGTTGAGACCCATCGAAATGGTGTGCGCCCAAAGAGATGGGGGTGTTGGCTATATCACTCTTGAGTCGATGGCACCTCAGATTGAGATGTGCCCATCACATTATGCCGGAGTTGAATTGAACTGCGGGGGTCAGAAGAGAGCAGGTGGACCATTCCTTTGCGCTCTGGATTAAAAAATGAACCAAAACGAATAGAGTGGAGGGAGCGTAATCCTATGAAGAAGGTAGCTTTGGAACACGCTGTGGGCGAAGTGCTCGGACATGATATCACCGAGGTAAACTTAGAACATGGACGCAAAGGAGTGGCCTTCAGGCGTGGACATGTAGTTGAGGCCGGTGATCTAAAGACGATGAAAAACCTGGGCAAGAGGCATATCTATGTGTGGGAAGGGAATGAAAACCAGATCCACGAAGATGATGCCGCCCGTACCCTTGCTCCCCTTATAGCCGGGGAGGGCATCCGTTTCGATCCAGAACCCCATGAGGGAAAGATAGGGTTTTATGCCGCGCGGAGTGGGATATTCAAGGTCGATGTAGCGCGGCTGGAGCGTATAAATGCGTTCGCAATCCCCTCCTTGCCGACCATCCACAACAATTTTCCGGTTACATCCGCAAAGCAGGTGGCTGCGTTCAGGATTATTCCTTTGAGCTGTGCCCCCGAGGTGATCGAGCACATAAAGGCTGAACTTCTGGAGCCGTTGCTGTACGTAAAACCCTATGAGGTAGAGCAGGCATCCATATTGGTTACCGGCAATGAGGTATATCACGGGCATATCCGCGATGGTTTTACCCCCCAACTACAGCGCAAACTCCAGTGTTTCGGGGTAGAAATCAGCACAGCCGAGGTGCTCCCGGATGTACAACATACAATCAGTCGTGCAGTAAAGGAAGCCGTGGCCCGGACTCGCCTGGTGTTGGTGACCGGGGGAACATCTGTGGATCCCGATGACGTCACGGTACAGGCCATGAAAGAGGCGGGGGTGGTGTTTCCGTTCCAGGGCAACCCCATCCAACCGGGGAACAATATGACCATAGGCTACAAAGACAACACTAGTGTGGTAGCAGTCCCTGCAGCGGCATTGTTTTTCGCAACCACGGCGCTGGATATTTTCCTCCCCCGCATGTTGGCGGGTGAGCGCATTGACGCCAGTGAACTAGTGCGCCGCGGCCATGGGGGGCTATGTCATTTTTGTTCGCACTGTGTGTATCCGATGTGCCCTTTTGGTGTAGTTGGGTAGGTTATATGCTGGATGTCAGAGTGACAAAACAACTGGGACATACCCATTTTGATTTTGTGTTCAGGAGCCCGGCGCTTAAAACCGTGGTGTTCGGTCCATCCGGGTGCGGTAAAACCACTTTGCTTAAAATACTTGCGGGATTGAGCGTGCCCGACAGAGGGAGTTTTTGTTTTAACGCGCAAACTATAATTGACATGGAGCGCGGGGTATCCGTCCCCGCGCATAGGCGCAACTTCGGCTACCTGCCGCAAAAAAGCTGTCTGTTCCCGCACATGAATGTGGCGCAGAATATCCATTACGGGTTGCGATACAAGCGGGTGAAGCAAGCACAGGGAATGGTAAATATCTGGGCGCAACGTCTCGGGATTACGGAACTGCTGCAGCGTTATCCGGCGCAACTGTCGGGCGGGCAGCAACAACGGGTAGCTCTGGCCCGCGTCTTTGCCTCACGCCCGAAACTCCTGTTATTGGATGAGCCCTTCAGTGCCCTCGATGTAAGTGTACGCGAAGAGCTGCGTGATCTTCTGATCGCTCTCATAGATGAACACCACATACCCACTCTGCTGGTTACCCATGATCGCGAAGAGGCGTTTGTATTTGGCGAGCACATGGTAGTGATGCAGGCAGGAGAGGTGATCGAATCAGGCCCTCTGGAGAATGTGTTCCACATGCCCAGGTTTCTGGAGACGGCGAGCATGCTCGGATTTGACAATCGCTGGAAGGTGGTTGAGATGCATAAGCGCGAGGTTATACTGGACAACAACTGGCGCCTTAGCAGTGCCGTAGAATTGCCCTTGGAAATGACTCATGTCTGTATCCGCCCTGAAGATGTGATGATTCTGCGTTCGGACCGGCCGGTACGCGGAGAATTGCGGGATAATGTGTTTGCGGTCACCATCGCGCACATTTACCCGCGCGGGGGACACTACAAACTAGTTGTTGTCGATGCAGACCGGGAAGAGTTGCGGATTAACATCCCCGTGCATGCGTTTCAAATAATGAATTTACACCAGGGGCAACATATAAAGATTTCTTTGAAAAAACAGGCCCTGGTGGGGTGCATAACACATCCTGACCTGACATCTGAGGTGCAAAAATGAAATATTGCCTTTTATGTATATTCCTCCTTGTACCAGCGTTTGCGTTCAGTGCCGAAATTTACTGGTACGTGGCTGCCTCCATGTCGCGTCCGGGGAAAGAGATTGTGCAGCGTTACAACAACAGCCAGGATACGCACGACGTGGTATTGATAACCGGCGGTTCCGGTCAGCTCATCAGTAAAATCCGTGCTTCCGGGCGCGCCGATCTTTACCTGCCGGCAAGTCGCCATTTTTTTCGTCAGGCGCAGGAATATGGGCTGGTGCAAGCCAGTATCCCGCTCATCAATTTGTGGCCTGTGTTCGGTCTGAATCCGAAGAGCAAATCCTCTTATACAACGTTGGAAGACCTCGGATCTTCAGGCTCAAGGCTCGCACTCGGCAACCCCAAGACCATGGCACTGGGCGCTTTGTTTGAGCGTATCGAAGCCAAACTGCCGTCGGAACTCGCAGCGCAGCTGCGGCGCAATACACTGGTAGATTCCATGAATGTCCAGCAGAATGTAAGTTATCTCCACCAGGGTATTGTGGATGCCGCGCTTCTTTTCTCCAGTGTAGCCAAGGCGAACAATTTCCCCTGTGTAGAGATTCCCTGGCGCTGGAATATAGCCGCGCAGGCGGTTCTGGTGGAGCTTACCACCAGTGCCAATCCGCAGGCAGCTGCCGATTTTGCCTCTTTCGTGAAATGGCAGGGGGATATTTTCCGTAAGTATGGATTTAATGTAGTGCAATGAAAAAATTCAGTGCCGGCATAGGGATTGGTTTGAGTCTGGGGGTGGTTGTTCTCCTGACGGGCAATGTGCCCGACCTCAACCTGCAGATTCTCAAGGAGCTGTGGCACAATCCCCGCTTTAAGCAGGCGCTGTTCTTCAGTCTTACAACCTCGGGAGGAGCTACCTTATGCGCGTTTTTCCTTGGCGTGCCGGGAGCGCTGTGGCTGAAACGCAGCCACCACTGGAGTGCGCGTCTATGCGGGATTATCCTTGAGCTTCCTCTGGTTATCCCCCCCCTTATTATAGGAGCACTGCTGCTTAAACTCTCAAGTCAAACCCTGGTTCAGGAGTTTATCCAGCTGGTGTTTACCTTTAAGGGCGCACTCGCAGCCCAGTTTCTCGTGGCACTACCGCTGATGGTTAAATCAGCGGAAAGCGCATTCAGGTTGGTTCCTACTCAATATGAGAACCTTGCATTGACGATGGGAGCGACACCCAGGCAGGCATTTTTCGATACTACCTGGCGTCTCGCGTGGCCCGGCATTCTGGCCGGAATTGCGCTGGCGTGGATGCGTGCCCTGGGGGAATTCGGCGCTACCCTTATGGTCGGGGGTGGGATACCCGGTAAAACTGAAAATGTCCCCATATTTATATATTTAAGCATTTCAGAGGGGAATTTTGCCGCCGGGATGGGGGCCTGTGCTCTTCTGGCGCTGACGGTGCTGGTGGTACTGTTTCTCCTGCGCTCATGGGGGGCACGGAAGCGATTGCACCTGGATCAAATGGATATTTGATTCTCAAACAAGCCAACTCAAACTAAGGTGAAGATCTCTCTGAAAATGTCGCAGGCGTTCCCGGATATATCCTATAGTGCAGTTGACGGCTATATCCCTGATGAACATCCTGCCCCTTGCCCTTGTGGACTGGTATGACAGTGGTAAAATTACATGGATAGAGGATATTGTCTCAAAATTTATCGCCAGCAATATCTTTTTTACCGAAGATGTAGCAAAGTGGGTATATGAAATACGCTGATCCCCTCGTTGATCCGTATCAACGCAAAATAAACTATATGCGCCTTTCACTCACTGATCGGTGCAATCTGCGCTGTATATATTGCATGCCTGCGTATGGAGTAAAGGCGATGCAGCACACCCATATTCTGACCTATGAAGATTTGCTGTTTCTGGCCCAAACGGTCATTGCGCTGGGTGTGAAGAAGATTCGCCTTACCGGGGGAGAGCCTCTCGTGCGTGAAGGGCTTCCGGGCTTTTTGCAACGGCTGAATGCCATCCCCGGTCTGCAACATCTGTCTCTTACCACCAACGGCATATTGCTTGAGCGCTACGCTGCCAGTTTGAAGGATGCAGGGGTTAAATGGATCAACATCAGCATTGATTCACTTCAGCCGCAACGCTACGCCGAGATCACGCGTGGTGGCGATTTAGCCGCATGGTGGCGTGGGGTTGAAGCATCACAGAAATCCGGGCTGCATTTGAAACTCAATGTTGTGGTAATTCGCGGAGTCAACGATACTGAGGTTGAAGATTTTGCCGCCCTCGCACAGCATAATCCATGGTCAGTACGTTTTATTGAATACATGCCCAGTGCTGTTGGCCGTGGGGCTAAGTTGCAGGGGGTGTCTTCGGATGAGTTGCTGAAGCGTCTGCAACAGAACTACCCACTCGAACCCGTGGCTCAGCATGCACAGGCAGGGCCGGCACAGGAGTTTTCCCTGCTAAAGGGCAAAGGGAATATTGGAGTGATCTCAGCTGTTTCCTGTCCATTCTGTCACAATTGCAACCGCATCAGGGTTGGTGCGAGTGGGAGAGGGCGCAGCTGTCTGTTTGCGTATCAGGATGTGGATCTGAAAAAGGCCATCAAGCAGCGGCGCGAAGATCAGTTGATTGCTGCAATCTACAATCTGGTGGAGCAGAAACCACAGGGGCACACTATTAAAGAGGTGCCCATGTCTGCTATCGGCGGCTGAATAGAACGTCAAACCAACTTGCAGGGCAGAATGGCTTTCTTACTCTGACCAACTCACATAGAATATCAAAAAATGGTATGTACCTATGGATATTGAATCCTTGATCCGGAACTGGAAAAAAGACCCCGATTTTGTACGCCATGTGGGGATGGTGTTGAGCCATTATGGGATGGTGCGCGGTACCAGTCGCGACGCAGGCAAGACAGTCCGGCAGGTTCATGTGACCCCTGATTACGCGCATATCGAAGCTTTATGTAAAGAATTTGAACAGTATCCGGGCATTTACAAAATAGCCGTGGATGCTTGTGAAGGTACCCTCTATCCGGGAGACCCCCTGTTAAGCCTGGTCGTGGCCGGAGATATCCGCGAGCACGTGAAACCGGTACTTTCCACCCTGCTGGATAGAATTAAGGCTGAAGCGGTTGAAAAAGAGGAGCTCTACGTTGCCGAGTAATCACTTTGATCAGCATGGTCGTGCACTTATGGTTGATGTGAGTGGCAAAGAGCCTGGTTTGCGCACTGCCGTGGTTCAGGCACAGCTTAAAATGCAACCCGGAACCTTAAGCGCACTGCTCGCCGGCCGTATACATAAAGGGGATGTTCTTGCGGTGGCACGTATTGCCGGTATAAGTGCAAGTAAAAAAACTCCGGAACTGATCCCCCTGGCGCATCCCCTGGCTGTGCACCATGCTTCTGTCGAGTTTGCTGCTACTGATGGTGATGACATCCTGCATGTCCAGGCGACGGTAACTGCTTATGAGCGCACCGGGGTGGAGATGGAAGCGATGGTTGCTGCATCGACAGCAGCCATGGTGGTGTATGATATGTGCAAAGGTAGTGACAGAGCGATGGTTATTCAGCAGATAGAGCTGGTATATAA
>Ga0182239_1000622_pt1 | contig 12688 bp, 9 predicted proteins | sample hydfrate6_PW_210_FD_132456 | JGI IMG/M metagenome (GOLD analysis project Ga0182239, IMG submission 132456) | Subsurface microbial communities from deep shales in Texas, USA - hydraulic fracturing test 6_PW_210 | ecosystem: Environmental > Aquatic > Deep subsurface > Shale gas/oil reservoir >...
AGGTGCTATATCGATCTGCTCGCTATTAATCTTTACAACGCGACGGTTGAAATGAAGAAACTGAACAACAAAAGAGATTAAGAAAGATGAAGCCCGCTATCTGATGGGGTAGCGGGCTTTTACCAAAAGCAATACGGCTCAATAGCCACAAAAACAGAAAAAGGAGGACTTATGCATTATGCAACATTCAGCTACTAATAACGAGGTTAAATTAAACGAGATCCCACAGGAATTATTGGACAGAAACCAATGGATAGCCTGGAAGGGTGAATATAAAGAAAACGGCAAGATGACCAAAAAACCTGTCAATCCCAACACCGGCAGTTTCGCAAAAACAAATGTCCCGGAAACCTGGGGCAGCTTTGCTCAGGCATATAAGCATTACCATGAAAATAAGCTTGACGGTATCGGGTTTGTGTTCTCTGAAGCAGACCCGTACCTGGGCATTGATCTGGATGAATGTATTGACGGGGCTTTAAGCCCTGAGATGGAAACACTGGTGAAAAATTTTAACAGCTACACTGAAATCAGCCCGTCCGGCAGGGGCCTTCACATCATAGTGAAAGGAAAACTTCCCGGCCGGGGCTTGCGCAGGGATAAAATAGAGGTTTATGACAATGCACGATTCTTCACCATCACCGGAAACAGAATGGCGGACACGCCAAAACAGATAGCAGAGACAGAAGACGTTATAAATCTGCTGTATGACAATTTCCTGTCTTCAAAAACCAATGAAACCGGCGATAGCAATGACATTGAAAAAGCCGTGCCGCCAGACAACAGCAGCAAGATCAAGGCTCTTTGGCAGGGCCATTGCCAGGATTATCATTCACAAAGTGAGGCGGACTTGGCATTGTGCCAGCTTCTTACTCATTATGCAGACAATAACCCCCTGGCCGTTGACAAACTATTCAGGCAATCAGGCTTGTACCGGCCTAAGTGGGATAAGGCCCATTACAATGACGGAAAAACCTATGGCCAGGCAACCGTTCAAAAGGCCGTTGAAACCTCTGTCAACAACCAGCAGGAAAAAACCAGCACTTCAACCAGTCGGCCTGAATTTAACCGCACGGATCTGGGAAACGCTGAGCGGCTTGTACATTATTTCGGTGATAAAATCCGCTACTGCCATGCCTGGAAGACATGGTTTATCTGGGACGGCTGCAGGTGGTGCCCGGATGAAACCAACCAGATCAGGGAATTTGCAAAAGACACAGTACGCAATATTTATAAAGAAGCACGGCAAACAGATGATGACAGCAAACGCCAGGCTCTGGCCAAGCATGCGGTTTCCTCTGAATCCGAAAGCCGGATTCGTTCGATGGTCTCCCTGGCGCAAAGTGATAACCAGGTGGCCATTAAGCCGGATGAATTTGACCGGGACAGATTTTTGTTCAACTGTTTGAACGGTACCCTGGATCTTCGCACCGGCAGGCTTTTTCCCCACCGGAAAAAAAATTACATCACCAAGCTGGCAAGAATTCATTTTGATCCGTATGCCAAGTGCCCGCAGTGGATAAGCTTTTTAAACCGGATCATGGACAAAAACGTCAACCTCATTGAATTTTTAAAGCGCGCTGTGGGCTATTCCTTAACAGGTGATGTCTCTGAGCAATGCCTGTTTATATTCTTCGGTTCTGGTGCCAACGGAAAATCCACGTTTCTCCGGACGGTCAATATGCTAATGGGGGATTACAGCCAGCAAACGGCTACCGAAACCCTCCTGGTTAAACAAAAAGGCGCTATTCCCAACGACATCGCCAGGCTAAAAGGTGCCAGGTTTATTACCGCATCCGAGGCTGAAGCAGAACAACGGCTGGCAGAAAGCCTTATCAAACAGATGACAGGCGGTGATATTATTTCAGCCAGGTTTCTCCACCAGGAATGGTTTGATTTTGAGCCCACCTATAAGATTTTCCTGGGCACCAACCACAAGCCGGTTATCAAGGGTACGGATTATGCCATCTGGCGCAGGATCAAGCTGGTACCTTTTGAAGTAACAATCCCGGAACAAGAAAGGGACGGCAACCTGTTGCACAAACTACAGGATGAACTCTCCGGTATCCTTACCTGGGCGGTACAAGGCTGTATGGAGTGGCAGAATAGCGGTCTGGGCATACCTCAGGAAGTTTTTGCGGCCACGGATGAATATAAAAACGAGATGGATATTATCAGCGACTTTATCAATGAGTGCTGTATAGAAGGTAAAGGCTATAGCGTGCTATCAAGGGATCTCTACAACGCCTACAGGGAATGGTGTGAGGAAAACGGGGATTATCCGCTAAAGAAGAATGCATTCGGTAGACGGCTAAGCGAGAAGGGATTTTCTTCAGGCCGGGTAGGCAAGGGTGGTCCTAGAGGCTGGAAGGGGATTAAACTGCAAGAAGAATTTATCCAGTAGGGTGACTCATTTGGGGTAGGGTGACACATTTATACCGATTCTGTATTTTTTTTATATGAATATTCTTTATAAAAAAAAGTTCAAAATTGTGTTAAATGAGTCACCTGAGTCACCCCTACCGGACAGAGACGATAAGCCAATGCTCAAGATGGTTTGACCGCTACAGCCCATGCTGCCAGAAATGGCGGTAGTAGATGAAAAATGACAGCAAGAATAAATACCCGCCAGGGTTGATCAACAATTCTGGTGGGTATTTTTATACGGGTTCTATAAAGGCTTTAAAAATACCGTAGCGGTAAGGCGTAATGAGCAATAGCGTATATGGGATAATAGGATGGATAGCAGGAGGGATAGCTACAGTATAGATAATATTATATTCTATATTAATAACTTATAACCTATACGTTATCCCCATTTCCTCTATCATCCCTATTATTACATCTTCCAACCATCCCGTACTCGATCTTCTGCTATAATAAATGAATACCGGTGACGCTACATTCAGTCGTCTCAGGGCAAAGCTCAACCGCTGGTTCTGTTCTGAATTTATGAACCGTTGAGAGCCTTTAGGGCAAACTCTCGAACTTCATAGTGAGAATCGCGTGTTGCTTCATCCAGGATCAGCCTATATGATTGCTTGTGAGTGTTTTTTGTTGCGGTTCTATGCTGGTCTCTCGCGACTTCTACCACCATAGCCCGCACCATCGGTGATTTGTCTAACACAAGCGTACGAAGTACGTTAATGAGAATATTTTCCCAATAGCCGGTACCCCCACTCACTTGAGATAAAATTTCAATTGCAGATGCTCGTACTTCATGCCAAGAATCGAAGCACTTCGCATAAAGATATGGACAAAGAGACATTTGGACAGCATTCTGTTTCTGTTGAACAAGAGATTCGAGTAACTTCAAGCTCTCTTTCTTTATCTCTGGCATCTCCCCAGTGCCAAACTCCACGGCCTTGGCGATTATCTCCTCCTGATTAACGTTTGTTTTCATCAAATTCAGGCGGTAAAAGGCTAACTCCAGATTGGCCCCAGCATCGCGCGAGAAGAATTCGCTTCGTCGACCTTCAATAACGGTATCACGATTCTCTATGATTTGAACCGCGAGCGGATCAACCAAATTATTCTTAGCTTCCTCTTGCGTGATTCCTAAATGATAGAGCATATCCAGGACTTCGTACTTATTTCTTTCCGTCTGAAAGGGATTCATAAGCACGTTATAAAGAATATCATGGACTGACTCCCAGTCTGGTGTCTCCATCCATTTAAGATACTCTCCTATCGCATATACCCAGGATCGGCCACTAATAGTTATTGAGTTTCCCTTAGTAAAGCTCTCATTTTCTCGCTTTCCTTTCTCAATAACTTGTGCAAGAGCAGCGGAAATCTCAGCTTCTGAGTGCTCTCCGAAATTCAGGCTTAGATAGGTACCACTTACACTGACTTGGCCAAGCAAATCTTTGAAAAAGCTACTTTCTATAGACTTGAGAGCATCTGGGTGCGCTTTTCCGATGGCCACCATAACTGCATAGCGAATATCGTTTTGAAGTACCTTGAATGGAGGGTTGACCAAAAATGCAGTCACTCTTTTTGCTATTCTATCCTCCACATCGTTCCATTTTACTCCTAAGAGAACTTTAAAAAACTCATCCTGCACAAAAGGGTTATCACAAGAATCTATCAAGGCTGTAAGCAGACGTCCTGTTTGACACCGGCAAATGATTGCCTTGGTCGCTCGTATTGCCGCACGTTTCAGGTCTTCGGTCTCGGTCATTGCGAAGGGCCCTTGTATGGCTCCATAAAGAAAGCTTTCAATCTCAGCGAGTTGAGTTTCATAAATGTATGCACCAAGCAGTTCAATCAGTGTACACTTCATAACCTGATTTTTAAGGCGGTTATCATATCTCACTGGAAATTCAATTAAGCCCGTTGCCTGTTCTGAAATCTCAGGGTAAAGCGTTTCCCATTCTGACGCCACTAGTTTTCGTAGCTGCTTGACTTTCCCTTGCAATGTAATGAGCTTTAGAGCATTAACAACCAATTTAGGGTCACGGAATTTTCTTGAGTAATGATATAGTACCTGCGCCAACCTTTCCCTCAAAATAAAAAAGTAGGTGTAAGAACCTAAGCATGTTGCATATGCAAAGGCCCGACCAAATGATTCAAGTACTTGATGAAGATTACTACCGAATCGCACGGTATTGGGTGAATCAGTTCCCGCTTCATATAATTCCTTTAAAGTATTCTCAAGTGCAGTGCTTAGCGCTCGATCAAGCATGGGAAGCATGGCATGCTTTTTCAACCTTAATAATTGTTTCTGCCAACCACTTTCCGTTAATGCTCCCTTGCTGAGAGTTGCGTGTAGCTCAATGTTTCTCAAATCAAGCAAGATATCACGAGTTAACCATCCAGGAACGGATATAGACCGTGCTTTTCGAAGAGCCTCCTCTCCTAATTTAAGCGCATCTTCATAATTAGCATCTATCGCCTTGAGGTTCGCTTGCCACCGTAAATCAACCACAGCGGCAACACGCATCAAGTTTTTGGGTAAATGTCCATAGATCTGTCGAGCTACTCGAAATGCCTCCTTCTCTTCACCAGACAACCATTTCGCTACCACCTTCGAAACCAACGAGTCTATTTGTTCATCGGAAGGCTCTTCAGTTGTCGAAGGCATCGTTGAAGGGAGTATAAGCGTCGCAATAATCTTTAGGGCTTTATCTAGATGCCCGTCAATATTTGATAGGTTCAAAAGGTTCACCTCTCTAGATCTGGCATAGTTATCGATTCGGAACTAGAAGGTCCAGACACAGCCTCTCGTAAGCGTTTGTTTTCTTCATATAACCGGACATACTCCTTTACTAAATCACTAAGCAAGTTATGTTCGATTTTATCAATGAGATCTCTGGTATCATCAAATTTCGTTGTTGTTATGGATAGGCGCACTTTTCCTATAAAGTTTTTTAAACTCTGCGTTTTTCGTCCTGAATGCTCAAAGCAGAAAATCCGCTTTCCCGCTCTTTGTGCCGTTTCATACTCTTTCTGTACCCCCGCCCGCAGGTTGGATTGAAGAACTACAATCACTATGTCTGAGTTCACAACCTCCTCTGTGTATTCCTTTTTAACAGGATTTGGGCTAGCATGCTCCTCTATAAAATACCAATGATAAAGCGGCTTCATACGTTCAAAGAAGGATCTGACAGATAGTCGCTGCTCCATATACCGGGCATTGGCCATTGAAGAACTAAAAAAGACTTTAATGCGGTCTGAACCTAAGTCACACTTATGCTGCATATATTGACTCCTTTATTCCTCTACCCAAGAGTGATTTCCCTATGCAAGTCGGCCTAACGTTAGCAGTAACCAGCGCAGCCTTTGAATTTACCACGAAGAGACTCAGGCTTTTCCGATGTCCGGTTTACTGGCTGGTTCGCCTTTCAGTATTCTCTTGGTTCATAAATCGTATCAGGATACGGAACTCGGCCATTTATATCTCTGATGAAGGACAAGTGTGTCCTTAGCTCATCTCCCCAGTCGTTGAACGTACCAATATCTTTCCCACAAAATGCATGAATGGCGTTTCGATGTAACTGTACTCGCTCTACATACGGATTCCAATCCCTTCCCATAGTCCAAATTCGTCTCACAAAGAACTGACGAAGTGCCTCCAGAGTTGATCGATCTGGAGTTGTAAGTCTGCCACGGCGATCTCGGATAGCATCCGCATCAGCAGCATAATCGTTATAGCAAATGGACAGAAAGAGCTTGAGTTGCCCTTCGACAAGCGCTCCTAAATTTGCCCATGCCAAAATCAGATCACCATCCGAAGTTGCTGAAAGCCAGCGATGAAGGCTTGATGATAGCGAGGCTTGCCACTCCAACATTGAAATGTTTAGCATCCCAGCGGCCTCAATAGGAGCCCATCCATCTGCAGACTTCCAGAAATCCATCATCTTAGTCGTCAGTGTTTCGATGCGTTCACATAACTCAGTATGTGAAAGTTCATAAGTGTCTGGATCTGGTATACTCATTTTTTTGGCAAAATGCCGCTAATCAGCCGTGCTGCTTTTTGCGTCGGCTGCATTAGCCTTGTTGGTTACTTTTTTCCATTTGCATGAATTTCTGCACAATGTACCATCAAAAAGCTCATGGTTCAAAATATCCAGGACATGAAGGGAATTGACTAACCCTCCGCAGTATCTTGGTTCCAATGCTATGGTCATACCAACTATTCTATCCGAAACTGATCCCAACAAAGGCCCGTCTGTTGATAGAAATGATCTGATTTCAGAATCAGGGATAAGGTTTTCAGATCCAAGAACCGATTCAGCCTCAGTATTTTCCACTGCAAAATAGTCTAGATCTAAGTCCAAGAACACAGGGCAATCCTTCGGAAGATCACATAGTAGACTTTCTTGGTTTTGGTAAAATTTCACTGTATGTATGTTATCATCACGGTCTATTTGTTTCTGTTCAGTGGGACTGGTTTTGAATGCAGCAGAATCCTCACGATCATTCAATAATACATAAACATCTGAGAAAAAATTGAGATAAAGGGCCGGAAGAATGTGGCCATCATTCAAGCTGCGAAGCCGAAGCCAAGAAAAAAGTCCAAGTTCTTTCCGGTTGTGAACATTAAGATTATCCAAATCGTCTGGAATTACCTCACTCGGAACCCCAGTATCATCATGTGCGTCAATACTTATAAGAACCGAATGTGGTGAGTTCGTATCAATTGAATTGAGGCCCCAGAAATAGAATGCAAAACGGTGTTCATGGACAATTCCTACCGTACAGCACCCTCTATCGTGCCCCGGGATGGAAACAAATGAAGACTCACAACCCGGTGGAGGTAAATATCCATCAAAATCTTCAAACCATTTTGTAATACGATTAGTGTCCATATTTCCTCAGCCAACAAGTAATATACTGAACACCTCGCTTCATATCAGCAAATACCGAGAGCGTGCTTTCTATATAATTCAAACAGGTTATTGAGTATCTTACGATATTCCGGTGATATGCTGCAAGTTTTTAATAGATTAAGAGATCCTTATTAAATATCATTTTAATGTATATTTCAACAGGCTTGAGGCAAGCACTATGGCTATCACCCCCAGCACAAGATCCCTCCTAAATCAATGAACATTGTCGCTTATTATATGAAATTTCAAACTAAGCGTTTTTATTGGCAAAATAATTTAAATGATGAACGAACGTGTGTTTATTTTGGTCCCTGCATCAAGAACATTTACCTTTTGGCCAGATCATCACTGGCAGACTGCGCCGGATTTAGCAGGATAGTGATATTATAATATATTACAAAACCTTATAGCCTCTACGCTACTCTCCATTCCCTCTACCTAACCCCATCACAAATTCCCGATAACAGCAATACCGGTGGCTGTTCAAAATACCCGATAAATCAGGCAAAATTTCATGCTTAAAAAAGCAAGAACCCGGTTTCCGTATGTACGGAAATTTATCGTTCAATCGGTTGAACAGTTTGCTGGACAAATGAAAAATGCGGTAACATATCATTGCTCTTTAATTTTTATCGTTATTTCAAAGCCTTCATAGCCTGATAGTATCCGTTGAAGATCCGCCATAGTGATTTTGTTTCCGTCAACTTGCAGCACCACTTCTTCATCGTCAGTTGAATAATCTATTATTCCAACCAATTTATTATGGGTGAGCTCAGGCAATTGTTCTGTATAGTCGATGTATTTGGTGGCAAGACGTTCGCGAATTGCATCCCGGATTTCACCAAGAGCAAGATATGGATTTACCGGGGAGAATTTTGTGAAAGTGTAGCCCAATCGGCTTTTTCTGGATTTCCCAGCTTCCTCTGCCTGAACAAAAAATCCGGCTGGAGTTTCTCCGGCTGTAATTTTAAATGTGATCGTCCTGCCATCAGCAGCTTTGTAGGATTCCTCAATTGGAAAATCCTTTTCCCAAATTTGGATGGAATCATTGTGATCCATTTCAGCTTAACCTTTCATTTATGGTAGCATTCAGTTTCGGAGGGATTTTATCCTTGAGTGGTGAATCTTGAAAGAACATGGCAAGTGGAGGTTTCAAATTGTATTCCGGATCGGTTGTTTCTGTGTTGGTAGAGGGGTGTTTGAGGCAGAGTATAAAAAATAATATATTATATTAATATCTTATAGCTATATGCTATCCCCATTACCTCTACTCAACTCCCATCATAATATTTTATTATCCCGGTACAGGTGAAAGCTACTGGTAGCTGGAAAATTCCGGTAAAATAACCATGCCGGTATCGGTTTCAGAAAAATCCTTTCTCTACCGTACTGATATGAATAGCATAAAAATCCATTAAAATTCAAGGCTTTTACTTTGGGGATGTATTTTTCAGGGATGGAAGCCTGAATTTGAATTTTTATTGTTTAACCGATTAAACAGTGAATGGTGTTTTTAAATTTGCCGGGCAGATATCATAGCTACGGGGTATTAAAAAGGTTTGAAAACAAAAAACCCCGGCGGAGGGGGAGGTCACCGGGGTTTTTACGGGAGGTGAGGAGGGTCACCTATCGATATTTAAGCTTATTCTTGTTGCCTCCTTTGGTTTATGCCCAAGAGAAGAAAAGGCTTTATAGCAAAAACAATTTAATAGTCAAGAAAAAACGACAGGACAGAAAGAACAATCCCTTTCTTTGGTGGAGCGGTTTTAATCACTGCTGCTGTTAACTCGCCACACTTTTTCCCCCTTGTTCCTTTAAACAATCACTAATTTGATCAGTACTCAGGATATGGGCAAATCCAAAGGCCAGGTTTTTCAGGGTGGCCAAATGTAGCTCCTCATTTACCGTTGCAGTGGCATCTCCTGCAAAAAAGACCCTGTAGTCTCTGACAAAAGCATCCCTTGCCGTGGTTTCACAACAACAATTGGTCAGGACACCCGTAATAATCAATTCTTCGATCTTTATGGATCGGAGGCTTTCATCAAGGGTTGTGCCGTGGAAAGCATTATATCTGTTTTTGTCAAGAACGGCATCATAGTCACCCGGTTGAATAGCCTTTATCAGTTCCCAGTCTTTAGAGCCATACTGGATAAAATCTCCCCACCATTTATAGAGCATGCTGCCGTCCTTTGATATATCGCTGTGGCCGTGGCGGGTAAATATTATCCGCATATTCCTTGAGCGGCAGGCTTCGATAATTGAAATCACCTTGCCAATAATAGGGGAGGCAATGGATTGGAAATACTTCTGCATGTCAATGACCAATAGCGCACATTTGGCAGGACTGGGTTTTGCCTTTCGAATGTTGTAGGGGGAAATTTCTTTGACACAATCCATTTTTACCGCCTTTTGAATATGGATGAAGTTACACTCCAGGTACAATCTCCCGTACATGGAAAATTGGAATCTATCTTCGGTGTTTAATCGATTGAACGGTAGGCACGGTTTTTACTGTTAAAGAGATTCTTTATTATTTTTTCCGGGTTAAAGGATTTGTATCCTGCTGATGTAAGGCCATTGGCAAGATTCTCCAGGGTGCCGTTGTTGACCCCGGGCCAAAAAAGAAGGTTCCGGAGGGCTTCGGGATTATTGAGGCTCTCGGGGCAGGCCAGCATTTCTTCTCCCATGCTTTTTCTAATGGCTTTTTCAGCACGGGCGGAGATGTACTCGATGAAGGGATAATAAAAGGCCCTGTCTCTAAAAAGGCATTCCTTGCGGTATTTTTGTATCGTGTTCTGGTATGAAAGCCCTTCATGAGAGGCGATCTCTTTATAAGCTTTACCCTGTTGCCGCAGCCTGTAAATGGTTTCCGCCTGTTTTCGGGCTTCTTCTGTTCTGTACCTTTTCATTGTAGCAGTGCCTTGGTGGTAAAAGATCAGCCTAAAGATAGCTTGTCCGGAGGCTGGGGCCTGCCGAAAAGAAAGCCCTGGGCGTAATCGCAGTTAAGCTCCCGCAGAATACGGGCTTGTTCTTCTGTTTCAACCCCTTCGGCCAACACCTCTTTTCCCAGATTATGAGCCATGGTTACAATCGTATTTGCCAGAGTGACATTCTGACTGTTTTCCGGTATATCGTATATGAAATACCGGTCTATTTTTATGGTGTCAATGGCAAGCCGCTGTAAATAGCTCAAAGATGAATAGCCCTTGCCGAAATCATCCAGGGAGACTTTTATTCCCCAACCGGCCAACTCTTCCAGGATCTTTGAAGCGCCTGATACATCCTGCATCACTGTAGATTCAGTTATTTCCATGCCCAGGTGATGAGGATCAATCCCGGTTTCATCCAGAGCCTCTTTGGTTGTTTTAATGAGATCCAGGCTGTCGAAATGCTCGGCTGATATGTTAACCGATACCGCCATGGACAGACCTTGTTTGTGCCAGTCCCTGATTTGTTTGCACACCGTGCTGATAAGCCACCTGCTTACCGGTACAATCAGGCCGGTTCTTTCCAAAAGCGGGATGAAATCCTGCGGAGAAACAAGTCCCTTTTCCGGGTGATGCCAGCGGATCAGGGCCTCCATGCCTATGATACGGCGATCTTTTAAGGAAACCTGGGGCTGATAAAAGATGGCAAACTCATTGTTTTCAAGAGCCCTTTTTAATTCATGCTCCAGGAAAAACTCCCTGGAGATCCGGTCTTCCTGCTCTGCCATAAACCCTTTGACTCTGTTTGCGCCGCCGTTCTGGGCCTCACTCATTGCCATGCCGGACTGTTTTAACAAGGTATCTAAATCCCTGCTATTGTCCGGAAACACGGTGTAGCCCATGCTGATTTCCGGATATATTCCGGCACTGGATAAACCGAAGGGCTCGGCCAGGGTTTGAAGCAACCTTTCTGCAACCGTTTGAACCTTTTCGGCAATCTCAATATTTTCCAAAAGGACCATAAACTCATCTTCTCCGGTGCGTGCCACGGTATCTGCTTCACGGAGAAAGTTGCTGATCCTGCTTGCTGTTTCCTGGACCAGAGTGTCTTTTGCCAGCGGACCTAAGGTGTTATTAATGTCCTTTAGCCTGTTTACGGCCACAGTCATTACACCAAGGTTGTGGGAAAAACGTTTTGCCCGGGCTATGGCTTTCTGTACCCGGTCTTTGAACAATTCCTGATTGGGAAGGCCGGTGAGCTCGTCAAAGTAGGCCAGGTATTGAATTCTTTTTTCAGCATGCTTTTGCTTGGTTGTATCATGGAACATCAGCATGTATGAACCGTCAGGGTCAAAGTCCTGCAGTTGCTTTAAAGTTGTTTGGACGGGGATGAAATCTCCGTTTTTTTTCTGAAGCCTTCGTTCAATGGCAAAGGGCGCTTCAGGGACATTTTCTTCCGGGTTAACAGATCTGGGATCTTGCGGATGAATAAGATCCCTTGCGCTTAGCCCGGTTATTTCCCGGTACGTGTAGCCAAGGATTTTTAAGGCCTCGTTATTGGCATCCAGGATATTATGTTCCGAATCGCTTACAATTATACCGCATGGGGCCTGTTTAAAAACTATGTGGTATCTATGCTCCCTTTGCCAGCGCATTATTACTCCCGCCAATGTGTTGGAGACCGCATGAAGGAAAACTTCTTCGCTTTCCTTTCTTTGGTGCCCTTGTTTTAAGCACAGCACTATAACAGCAAAAACCTCTTTTCCGCAAACAATAGGCACGCAGTAATGTCCGTGCGGCGTCATGCCTTGATAAGCGATTGTATGCTGACAATCCGCTTGCCCGACATAAACCGGTTCTTTCGGGAATGCCGCTTGTCCGCACAAACACTTTGAAAATGGTACTTTTGCCCACGCCTTTCTTGATTCTTTCGGGAAATTTTTATGTGCGGCTAAAATCAGTTTATCGGGTTTTTCTGCAATAAAGATCCCGGCTATGGGTTCTGTTTCAATGCAGGGTGAGGAAAGGATGATTTCTATTGACTCCTGCAGAATTTCTTTTAGGGAGGTGTCTTTCAGGGAAAGCTGAAGAAAAGAGTTGATGGTTTTTTGAAATTGATAAAGCCGTTGCAGCCTTGCCAGTTTAACCCGGCAAGTATTATTCTGTGTCATTTTATTTGTCCTGCCTAAATATACGGGGATTGAAAAGAACGCTGGCTTGACCTCACACAGGCGGGATAAATTTACCACATAATGGTTCAGCAATATTTTGTACAAATACGGTGAAGATAATTTGCAGCAAAGGCACACAGCTACTATTATATGCTGGTAAATACCCCGGGTTATTTGCACTTATAATCCGATAACAATAATTGCGGCCCAAACCAGCACGACAAATAATGCAGCCAGATACATATGTTAAGATTCAAAT
>Ga0182239_1000623_pt1 | contig 12628 bp, 10 predicted proteins | sample hydfrate6_PW_210_FD_132456 | JGI IMG/M metagenome (GOLD analysis project Ga0182239, IMG submission 132456) | Subsurface microbial communities from deep shales in Texas, USA - hydraulic fracturing test 6_PW_210 | ecosystem: Environmental > Aquatic > Deep subsurface > Shale gas/oil reservoir >...
CATCTACTGCGTCAGATGCAGTCTCGCATAGTCCACTATAGCTCGTCTGCATCTTCCTTGTATCTGCGACAAACTTGAAAATCGCTCAATTTAGGTGTATAGAATAATTGATCCTGTGGTGTCAATTTTGATGGCGCAGCAAAAAGTCCAATATCTGCGTTACCCGCAATTTCTCAGAATTTAACGTACGGCTAAGTACGCTTCATTCTTCGAAATTGCGCAAGCCTTGATCTTGAACTTTTTACGGCGCCATCAAAATTGACTTTTTACGAAACCGTTAATTTGAACCGGCGCATTTGCGCCGGCTTTCAGCAAGGGGAACACGATATGATAGAAGAACGCCTGGATGACGATATCCGGATCGTTACCTTGAAAAACGGAAAAACCAACGCCTTGAACCGACAGATCCTGCAACGGCTCGAGGAGATCGCAATTGAAGCCGATCAGCATGACTCTCCCAAGGGAATTATCCTGACCGGTGAAGGCCGGTTTTTTTCCAGCGGCTTTGACCTGTCGCTTTTTCTCAGCTTTGCAGAAGAAAAGGAGGCGGTGGAATTTTTTGAATTCGAGCAGCGGGTTTTGACCGCGCTTTTTGCCTGCAGAAAACCCGTGATAGCAGCCCTTAATGGCCATGCCGCAGCAGGCGGGCTGGTTTATTCCATGGCCGCGGACTACCGGATCGTCAAGGAGCATCCCAAGATCAAGATCGGCATGTCGGAAATCAAGATCGGGCTTCCGTTAAACATTGCCCAGCACGAGGTGATGCGCTTTGGATTAGACGGCAATCACAAGTTCCGGGATGTGATGTATTTCGCGGACATGGTGGATGTTTACCGGGCCCGGGATCTCGGGCTCGTCGACGAATTGGCCGCCGAGGACCAGGTAATCGACCGGGCCAGGCAGGTGATCTCCCAGTGGATCGACACCCCGAACCGCCCTTTTATGCGAATAAAAGAGCTGCTGCGTGCAGAGACCGTGCAGCGGATTGAAAAAAACCTGGCAGCGGTGAACTGGCAGGCGGGCCTGGCGGGGCTGTTCAAGGACGATGTCCGGCAGACCCTGGAATTTGTCCAGGCCAGCATGAAGTAGCAGGCGGTATGTGTATTCAAGACCTGGATCATATCCTGCCCCTGGTGGAAAAGCCCAGCCGGTACATCGGTGGAGAAATCAATACCGTGCGCAAAAGCGAAGATTCGGTTGCCCTGCGCATGGCCCTGGCGTTTCCGGATACCTACGAGATCGGGACCTCTCATTTCGGCATGCAGATTTTGTATCACCTGCTCAATGCCCGGGCCGATGTTGCGGCAGAGCGGGTTTTTGCCCCGGGCACGGACATGGCCGCGCACATGAAATCATCTGGTACGCCGCTTTTTTCCCTGGAGACCCGAAGACCCCTTTCGCGTTTTGACATCGTAGGATTCAGCCTGCTCTACGAGCTGAACTATACCAACGTGCTGATGATGCTGGACCTGGCCGGCCTGCCCTTTTACGCCCGGGACCGGGATCTGAACCATCCCTTGATCATTGCCGGTGGGCCCTGCACCGTCAACCCCGAACCGGTGGCTCCCTTTTTTGATGCCATGGTGGTGGGGGACGGCGAACCCGTGCTCCCGGAGATGGCTGACGCCTGGATCCGCTGGAAATCCGGCGGGGACCGGGACAAAACCGAATTGTTGAAAACCTGGGCCGGAATCGAGGGCGTGTACGTCCCCGCTTTTTTTCGTCCCGATCCGGACACGGACGGATATCGGCACATGGTTTCCGTGCTGCCCGGCTATCAAAAAGTGCGGCGGGCCGTTGCGCCGGACCTGGATGCCGTGCCGTTTCCGGATGCGCCGGTGGTCCCGTTCGGCCGTCCGGTGCATGACCGCCTCCGCCTGGAAATCGCCCGGGGATGTACCCGCGGATGCCGGTTTTGCCAGGCAGGTATGATTTATCGACCGGTACGCGAGCGTTCGCTTTCCCGGCTGGTTTCCCTGGCTGAAAACGGGATTTGCGCCACAGGCTATGACGATCTTTCCCTGCTGTCCCTGAGCACCGGTGATTACAGCCGCCTGCTGCCGCTGATGAAGCATTTTTCCGATCACTACGGTTCCAGCCGCCTGGCAATGTCCATTCCTTCTTTCCGGGCGGGCACGCTTAGCCAGGAGATGATGGAACTCATCCGCAGCGTGCGCAAGACCGGCTTTACCATCGCCCCGGAGGCCGGCAGTGCGCGCCTGCGTTCAGTGATCAATAAGAACATCTCGGAGGCCGAAGTCTTTGATACCATGAAGACCGCCTTTGACCTGGGCTGGCAGTTGGTCAAGCTTTATTTCATGATCGGCCTGCCTTCGGAAACCGATGCCGATGTGGCCGGGATTGCCGAGCTGGTCCGGCGGCTGCGCAAAGCCCGGCCCCGGGGCAAGCGGGGCGGCAACATCAACGTCAGCGCGGCCACGTTCATTCCCAAGTCGCACGTGCCCTTTCAGTGGGCCGCCCAGGAGGACACGCAGTCCGGCCGGGAGAAAATCGAATCTCTCCGGGCCCGGCTTGCTGTCAAGGGCGTGGATTTTAAGTGGCAGGACCCCGAGACGAGCTGGCTGGAAGGGGTTTTTGCCAGGGGCGACCGGAGGCTGGCCCCGGTTCTGGCGGCCGCCTACAACCGCGGGTGCCGGTTTGACGGGTGGAGCGATTTCTTTGATTTCAAGGCCTGGCACGGGGCTTTTTCTGATGCGGGCGTGGACCCGGAAATCTTTTTGCGGCAGATCCCTTTTGATGCCCCGCTTCCCTGGGATCACATTGATACCGGGGTTTCCCGGGAATTTCTCCGCGATGAGTATCAAAAGGCGACCCGGCAAGCGCCGACCGGTGATTGCCGCCACGGGGAATGTCAGGGGTGCGGGGTTTGTGACTTTGACGAGCGAAGGCCCGTCAATGCAGATGAAAAAACCGGGGACAACGGTTTTTCTTTGCAGTCAACAGAAAGGGATGCAGGCACCGGGTCTGCTTTTTATAATGCCCCCGAGCAAAGGATGAAAGTGAGCTACACCAAGCTCGGGCCGGCCAGATACTTCGGTCATCTGGAACTGGGCAACATCCTGTTGCGGGCTTTGCGCCGGGCCGGCATCCGGCTTGCCTATTCCGGCGGCTATCATCCCAAGCCAAAGGTTGCATTCGGGGATGCGCTGCCTGTTGGCATGGAGAGTATGTGTGAAGTCTTTTTCATGACCATTGCGTATCCGTCCGATCCGGCGGAAATTCAGTCGGCAGTCAACCGGCAGCTGCCCGAAGGGCTTGCGGTCAGCAGTTGCGAGCCTGCGGCAAAAAAGGCCGCTCCCCTGCAGACCGGCGTTGTCTCGTACAGAATTACCCTGCCGGAGGGCGCTTGTTTTGATGCGGCAGCGCTGGCGCGCTTTGTTGCGGCCGCCTCGTTTGAAATGACTGTGACAACCAAAAAGCGCGGCGAGCTGCGGATCGATTTGAAATCCGTTGTCGCGGAATGTGCGCTTGAGCGTTCTGACAGCCTGCGGATCGCCATTTTAAGGGAGCCTGGCAGCGCCATTCGGCCCTCTCGCGCTGTTCAATCGATTTTCGCCTTGTCCGATACGATCCTGCAGCGATGCCGGATCCTGAAGCTGGCTGAGCAATGTGACGCGAATCCGGAATCTTGGAACCAATGCCATACTCAGAGAGGTTTGCATGGATAAGGAACTGATCATCAATGCGCTGGGTCCGGAAATCCGGGTGGCCCTTCTGGAAAACAATGTTCTTGTGGAAATCTACGTGGAGCGCCCTGACGAGGGAAACATTGCGGGCAATATTTACAAGGGACGCGTTCAGCGGGTCCTGCCCGGTATGCAGGCGGCCTTTGTTGACGTCAACCTGAAACAGGCGGCTTTTATTTACGTGGATGAAGTTTTAAACGGCGTTACCCCGCAGCCTGAAGGCGTGCTTTTGCAGCAGGAAAAAGACAAAGCCGAACCCGAGAGCGGGGCGGATGAAATAGAAGGGGAAAACGGACCCGGCAGCACCCGTTCAGCAAGCCGGCCGCGTCCGGATCGGCACGCCATTGAAGAAATGCTTACCGAGGGCCAGGAAATTCTCGTGCAGGTGGCGCGTTCTCCCATCGGCAGCAAGGGCGCGCGGCTGACCAGTTATATTTCGCTTCCCGGCCGCTTCCTGGTGCTGATGCCGACCGTGGATCATATCGGTATTTCCCGCAGAATTGCAGATGAAGCAGAGCGCACCCGTCTCAGGGAAATCGTGGAAACCCTGCGAACACAGCCCTACGGCTACATCGTGCGCACTGCCGGGGATGGCGTACCGCAAGAGGTGCTTGCCCAGGAGATGGAGTTTTTAAACAAGCTGTGGAACCATATCCAGCAGCGTTTCCACGAGGTTTCCGCGCCGAAGATGCTCCACGAGGAGCTCACTGTGACCCTTCGCTGCGTGCGGGATTTGCTGGCCCACGAGGCGGACAGGGTTACTATTGATTCCGCCGAGGTGTATCATTCGGTTTATGATTTTATTCAAAACTTCATGCCGCGCCTGTCGAATTCGGTGTCGCTGTATACCCGCGAGGAGCCGATTTTTGATGCCTATAACCTGGAAGTCGACGTCCAGCGGGCCATGAAGAAAAAGGTCTGGCTCAGGTGCGGCGGGTATATCGTGATTGAAATTACCGAAGCCCTTGTGGCCATTGACGTGAATACCGGGCGTTATGTGGGCAAGCGGAATTTTGCCGAAACCGTGCTCAAGACCAACCTCGAGGCGGTCAAGGAAATTGCCTACCAGATTCGGCTTCGCAACCTGGGGGGAATCATCATTATCGATTTTATCGACATGGAAAGCAAGAGTGACCAGGAGAAGGTCTATAATAGGCTCCGGGAGGCCCTAAGCCGGGACAAGGGTAAGACCAACGTGCTGCCCATGTCGGATATGGGCTTGATCCAGATGACCCGTAAACGGGTGGTCAAGTCCCTGCCGCGCATGATGTGTGAGCCGTGCTTTTATTGTGAAGGCGAGGGCATGCTGCTGTCGCGCCGGACCATCTGCTACAATATTTTCCGGGAGGTCTGTCGGCAGGGTGCGGATTCCGGGGGAAACTGCTTCCATATCAAGGTCAATCCGGTGATTGCCGATTTGCTGCTGGGCCAGGAAAGCCAACTGATCTCTTCGCTCGAACAGCGGGTGGGCCGTCAGATCTGCATCTATCCGATTGACGATTATCATCTGGAACAATACCATATTGAGGAGATTCGGGAGGATTAATTTGCATGGAGGCAAACGTTGATTTGGATCTTGACAAAAATGGTTATATTGGTCTAACAATCTCTTGATTCGGATTTGATGATATCATGGATAAGAACCTTCTTCGTCTTTCGGGCGGAATCAACATACACGATAAAAAGGTGGAACAATGAAACGGACCTATCAACCAAGCAGAATCAAAAGAGCCAGAACACACGGTTTCTTAAAACGGATGTCCACCAAGCAGGGCAGGCGGGTCATCAACCGGCGAAGGGCCAAGGGCCGCAAGCGCCTCACGGTTTGATGCATCCGGGCGGCGAGCGCATCCAAAAGCGGGACAAGCTGCTGAAACGTCCCGAGTTTCTTTATTTGTCCAGGCATGGACGCAGTGTGCACAACCGGTATTTCGTGGTGGCGTATTGTTCAAACCGGCATGAGCGCCCGCGTCTTGGCGTAACGGTTACCCGGAAAATCGGCGGTGCGGTTGTGCGCAACCGGATCAAGCGGATCGTCAGGGAGTACTTTCGGCGTTATCGCCATCAGATCGGAGGCAACCGGGACATTAACGTTATTGCCAAAAAGGCGGCTGCCAATGTATCCACCGAGCAGGCTTTTGCCGCGCTGGGGCACCTCTTCGGCAAAATCAGGGAGCATACCGATTAAGTATCTGCTGTTACTGATCATTAAGCTGTATCAGGCATTGATCTCACCTCTCATCGGACCGCGATGCCGGTTTTATCCGACCTGCTCCGAGTACGCCTTTGAGTCTGTCCGGTGTTTCGGCGCGTTCCGGGGCGGTTGGTTGGCTCTCCGGCGCATGGTGAAATGCCACCCATTTCACCCCGGCGGATATGACCCGGTTCCGGGCGCGGATGAGAACTCGGCGATGCGCCCGTGTGTGGATGGAAAAGGATCCGGGGAGACGGCATCGCATTTATGAAAACAGCCGGCCGGCGCGCCTCTGTTGTCCGGACCTTCCTTACTGCCTTGCGGCCCGGCAAAAACCCCTTGTTGCCATGATTCGTGTTATGAACCGGCATTGTTGGTGCATGTCCCGGTTCGTTTTTTTTATGGCTTAGCTATCGCGTTGCTATTCAGGAGTGGAGATGGAACACATACGTTTGTTGTTGGCAATTGTGCTGACGATCATGGTCTTTGTGCTCTGGGAGGTGCTTTTTGTGCCGACCCAGGCCCCGGAACCCCCGGCCGAACCGGCTCGGACCGAAAAATCCGGGCAAACCGATACCAAGGAGCCGACCCCCCGGGAAGAGGGACAATCCGGTGCCGGCACCGGGAAGGAAGCTGTTTCCGCTGAAGTCGGGGACGCCGAACCCGTGCCGGCCAAGAGCTTTAAGACCATAACCGTTGAAAACGACCTGTACCGGGCCGAGATTTCGGAAAAAGGCGCTGCCATCACGCGGTTTGTCCTCAGCGAATACAAGGCCGAGGCCGGACCCAACGCACCCCCTCAGGAACTTGTCCCGGCGGCTAACAAGAACGGCACCGCCCTGGTTCGCCCTTTAGCGCCTCGGTTTTCGGATCTTTCCAATGCAGTGTATACAACGGATTTTGACCGGAAACGGCTGCGCGTCCGCGGGGCCCCGGAGTCCATTTCCTTTTACCTGCAGGTGGACAGCGGCCTGGTGATTGAAAAACAGTATGTGTTTCATCCGGACAGTTACCGCGTTACGCTGAACGTCAGCCTGGTCAATCAGACCGGGGCCAGCATCGGTTCCGGGTTGCTGGTGGACATGACAAATCCCCCGCCGGATGGCAGCCGGTTTGTTTTTGCCGGACCGTTTGCCTATATTAACCAGGAACTCGAAGAAATTGACGTGGACGATATCGCGGATCAGAGCGTTTATCCTGGCAAGATCAAGTGGGCCGGCCTGGAAGACCGGTATTTTATGACCGCGCTGGTGCCCGGGCAACCGACTTCCACCGAGATTCGCCTGCATAAAAATCAGGCCGAGAATTTGGTACGCCTCACCTACGTGCAGCCGGGCGATTCTCTGGCACCGGGTCAGCGCCAAACCCATGCGTTTGAACTGTTCATGGGTCCCAAGCGCATGTCAGAACTCAAGGCATTCGGCCATGATCTGGACGAGGCCATTAACTTCGGGTTTTTCGATATTATTGCCAAGCCGTGCCTGTGGCTGATGAACAAGGTTCATGACAATGTATTTGCCAATTACGGGGTGGCTATTATTCTGGTCACGCTTTTGTTTAAGATCATCTTCTGGCCGCTGGGCAGCAAGAGCTACCGGTCCATGGCGGAGATGAAAAAGCTTCAGCCGCTGATGTCGGAGATCCGTCAGAAGTACAAAGACGACAAGAAAAAGATGAACGAGGAGATCATGCGCCTCTATCGGACCTACAAGGTCAACCCCATGAGCGGGTGTTTGCCGATGGTGGTGCAGATTCCGGTGTTTATCGCATTTTACCGGATGCTCTACGAGGCCATAGAACTCCGTCATGCCCCGTTTATGTTGTGGATCAATGACCTTTCCGCACCGGACCGGCTTTTTCGCTTTGATGTCACCATTCCCTTTATGGCAGCGCCTTACGGGATTCCGGTTTTGACCATCATTATGGGCGCCACCATGTTTCTGCAGCAGAAGCTTTCCCCGCCGCCCGGCGATCCGTCGCAGGCCAAGTTCATGATGATGATGCCGCTGATATTTACCGTGATTTTTATCAACTTCCCGGCCGGGCTGGTGCTTTACTGGTTGACCAATAACGTCCTCTCAATTGCCCAGCAATACTATATTACGCGGAAAACCGTTTAATTTGGAGGCATGTACCCATGAGTGCGTACCAGGATTTTGAAGAAAAAAGTGTTGATAAAGCCGTGGACAAGGCCTGCGGCGAGCTCGGGATCCGGGCGGATCAGTTGAAATATGATATTATTTCCCATGGCTCCAGCGGTATTTTCGGTCTGGTCGGTGCGAAAAAGGCCGTAATCCGGGTTGTTCTGCCGGAAGGGGATGCCGGGGCGGCTTCCGCTGAATTTGATCCGGACGAGGATGCCCCTGAACCGGAGGATGACGACAAAACCGCCTCGGCCCTGGTGGACGAGGCTTTTGGTTCGTCCGGACAGGCCCCGGCCCAGGCTTCCCCTGAGGGACAGGTTTCTGCCGAGGATGCGGATAAGCGCGCTGAGATCGTCTGGTGGGTGCAGGGATTTCTTGATCGCATTATTGCGTTGGTTTCCCCGGACTCCGCGGTATCCGTTGATGCCGATTCCCAGGTGCTGCGTTTTGAAATCAAGGGCGGCGACAGTGCGCGGTTGATAGGGAAAAAAGGCCAGACCCTGGATGCGATTCATTATCTTGTGGAAAAGGGGGTCTACAAGCAGTATGGCAGCACCCTGCCAATCGAAATCGACGTGGAGGGGTATCTGGAAAAGCGCCGGACCGATCTTACCTCCCTGGCATCCCGGCTGGCAAACAAGGCGCTGCAGACTGGAAAACCCATGGTTATCAACCGGATAAGCGCCCAGGACCGGCGTGTGGTGCATCTGAGTTTACGCGACAACCGAGAGGTCCGCACTCAGAGCGTTGGCAGCGGCGATTTGCGCAAGCTTTTGATTATGCCCAAAAAGAAATCACAGGCGAAATCATCCAAGTCCGAGGGCGAGTAAGCTCGCATCCGGGGTGCCATGTGTTTCCGGAATCAAAGAGGACCCTGCGATGGATCGCTCAACAATTGCAGCCGTTGCCACGCCAGAGGGAATCGGGGGCATCGGGATTATCAAGGTTTCCGGGCCGAAAGCCATGGATCTCGCAGATGCTGTTTTCCGGCGGGGCCCGGGTTCCGATGATGGAAACGGTAACGGTTCGCCCGGGCTGTTTTCCGGCGAATTTCAATCCTGGCGAATGTATTTCGGCCGTATCTGCGAGCCGGCCACCGGCAGGATCCTGGATGAGGTCGTGCTTGCGGTGATGCGTGCGCCTCACTCCTACACCCGTGAGGACGTGGTGGAGATTCAGGCCCATGCCGGGCCAAAGGTGCTTCAAAACATCCTGGACCTCTTGATATCCCAGGGTGCCCGTCCCGCCGATCCCGGCGAGTTTACCCGACGGGCTTTTGTCAACGGCCGGATTGATTTGACCCAGGCCGAGGCCGTGGCGGATCTGATCAACGCCACTTCTGATGCGGCCGTGGACATGGCCGTATCCCAGATTTCCGGCGGGTTGAGATCATATCTCGAATCCATCCGCCAGGCACTGCTTTCTGTTTTGACCACCCTGGAGGCTGCCATTGACTTTCCAGACGCCGTGGATGAGGATATTGATACGGGAGTTCAGATCGGTATTCTTCAGGACGCGGTATTGGATCCGGTCCGGGATTTGATTCAGGGTTACGAGGCCGGGCATTTTCTGCGGGACGGGCTGCAGGCGGTCATCGCCGGAGGCCCGAACGTCGGCAAATCGAGTTTGATGAACCGCCTGGTCAACCGCAATCGGGCCATTGTTACCGAGATGCCCGGTACGACGCGGGATTGTATCGAGGCCGCCTTAATAAATCGGGGAGTACCCGTTGTTCTGGCCGATACGGCCGGGTTGCGCGAAGATCCGGATCCGGTTGAGCGCCTGGGCATAGAAATGACCCGGGAATACCTGGAATCCGCTGATATTGTGCTGTTCGTGGTGGATGCCGGATGCCCCGCCCGGCCGGAGGACCTGCGATTGTTTGCGGGCCTGGGGGACAAGCGTGTAATTCTTGTGGTCAACAAGTCGGACCTGGCCGATCCGGACAGGCGCTTTGAACTGCCTGTACAATGGGCACAGGTACCTTGTGTGCATGTATCCGCATTGTACGGCACCGGTATTGACGAATTAAAGGATCGGATCGCGGATATTTCCCTTTATTCCAAGTACCCGCCGAACCGGCGGTTTATTCCCAACTGGCGCCAGAAGACCCTGCTGGACCAGGTTTATCGGGCTGTGTCAGATGCGGTAAGCGGATTCACCGGGCAGGGGGCCTTTGAGCTGATGTCCATTGATCTGCGGGAGGCCCTGACCTGTCTGGATGAAATCACCGGGCATTACGCGGCGCCCGATGTGCTGGATCGCATTTTTAGCCAGCACTGTATTGGGAAATAATTCCGGTGTTAAAATTGATGAGCCTGTAAAAAGTCCTTGAGGCTCCTGGAGCGAGGAAACTCCTTTTTCGCACCGCCGATCAGCCAAGGCGTTTACGGATTTCCTTTGTTGCAAAAATACTGCCCTGGCGGGATAAACAGCTTTTTACGAATTCATCAAAATTCAGCGGTTTTACCTGGTACACTTGTTGACATTTGCAGCATAATGCCGGTGTTGATAAGCGGGTTTTTGCAGGGGGCGAACCTGTGTGTTCGCCCGGGAGTCGCCCTGCACAAAGGTTCGGCCCCTGGGTGGGGGTCTTTTGCAGCGGCTTTTCAAGCGGTCTTTAAAGCATTCAAGTTGATTGTTTCACGTGGAACAATCTACATCACGCCGGGCAATCGGCTTGCTGCAAGCATCCGGCGAAGTTTTCCCATAAGGAGGCAGAGATTCATGGACATTGATTTCACCCCGTTTTTTCAAAAATATGAAGCCCTGGCAGCCCAGGCGGATCAAGCATTCGAGCGGATCAAGCAGGCGTATCCCGAGGCGGTGGTTTGCGTGCCAAAGTGCACGGATTGCTGCTATGCGCTTTTTGACCTCACCCTGATTGAGGCCATGTACCTGAACAGCCAATTTAAAGCTTCCTTTACCGGCCAGGCCCGCGAGGAGATGCTGGAAAAAGCCAATAAGGCGGATCGCAAAATATACAAGCTGAAGCGGGAAGCTTTTCACAAGACCCGTGACGGCCACGACGAGCAGGAAGTGGTTGAGGAAGTCGCCCGGGAGCGGATTCGCTGCCCCCTGTTAAATGATTCTGATTTGTGTGATCTCTACGATTCCCGACCGATCGCCTGCCGTATTTACGGTGCGCCCCTGGCCATCGGCGGGCAGGGTAGAACCTGCGGTCGAACGGGTTTTGAGCCCGGAGAGCAGTACTCGACCATTAACATGGATGCCATTCATGAGCAGTTGCTGAAGCTGTCAGCCGAGCTTGTCAAGTATGTTGAGTCCCGGCATGTGAAGATGGGCGATGTGCTTGTTCCCGTGTCCATGGCGCTGTTGACTGAGTACAACGAGGAATACCTGGGAATCGGGCCGGCACCGGCTGAATCCGAGGAATCCTGCTAAACCGGGAGGTCGTTATGAATCTGTCAGATGAAAAGAAGGAAGGGTTGAAAAAAGCGATTTTTGACGGCATGTCGCAGCGGCGGCAGAAGCATATATTAAAGCGGGGGTATGAAAAGTGGGATCCTTTTGAAGAGCCCAAGGATCCGCTGGATATCCGCATGGATCGCAGCCGGCGCACGATGACGGATCTGATCCGCGAATTCACGCAGTCCCTGGATACCTCGGATCACGGGTATGACTACCGGAAAGGGGCGCTGGAGATCTGCCTCGGGATTATCAACGAGGATGAGCGCTACCTGGGAATGTTTGATTTTGCCTGCTGGTACCGGGATTTGCTCGAAAGGGAGTCGATCGGGAAATAGGCTTTTGGTTCCGCCGTTACTTACCCCCTGGGTCGTTTCAAATGCTTGAGCTTAAGGGATAGGCGTCCGGTTTGCGATGGCGATGACTATTTGCCGGTACAACTCGACCGGATGGCCTCTTCCGGCAATGCACGTGAAGGCGCTTTAACCTTTGGCGTATCTAAGAAACCTTTCCCCTTGTGCAGTTCTGCAAAGAAACATCGAGCTTCCCGGATTTTCGCAGGATCGGGACGGCGGGGAAGTTTGTGCGTCTGCCGTCCGCATTCGCGCCCAATGCATCTGCGCAAACCACCCCGCCGTCCCGACCTGACCAACCGCCTCGACAGTTTTCCCGGCTTAATCCCTGATGGTTTCGTAAAAAGTCGATTTTCTCGCTCTGCGCCCAAAATGATCAAATGTCGTTCAAAAATGACTTCCCGGAAAGTTCTTTTTTGCGCACTTGCAAAATTGCACTTAGTTGCCCTGACGGCGGTGCGGAAAAGCGGGTTTCCGAGCGGAAATCGAGGCTCCGGGAGGCTCCTGGAGCGAGGAAACTCCTTTTTCGCACCGCCGATCAGCCAAGGCGCTTACGGATCTCCTTTGTTGCAAAAGTACCGCCCTGGTAGAATAATCAGCTTTTTGCGCGTTAATCAATCTCTGATCGCCTCAAAATCGCGGTATAGGGGCGAACCTGTGCGTTGGCCCGAATATATGGTGCCCGAACGAAAACCAGGATTTTTTGTCAAGATCAAGGAAGGCGAAAATTTTAACCGCAGGCATACTCGAAGTATTCTGAGGATTAAAATTTGAGCCTGACACAGATATTGGCGAAAAAGA
>Ga0182239_1000624_pt1 | contig 12617 bp, 8 predicted proteins | sample hydfrate6_PW_210_FD_132456 | JGI IMG/M metagenome (GOLD analysis project Ga0182239, IMG submission 132456) | Subsurface microbial communities from deep shales in Texas, USA - hydraulic fracturing test 6_PW_210 | ecosystem: Environmental > Aquatic > Deep subsurface > Shale gas/oil reservoir >...
GAAGAGAGCGGCGAATATTTACCAGTGTTTCCCGTGGGCAATTAGCTCAGTTGGATAGAGCGCCAGCCTCCGGAGCTGGAGGCCGCAGGTTCGAATCCTGCATTGCCCACCATTTCTAAATCCAACCTGATTAGTTAAGTCCAATATAGCCCCGAAAACCCTGCAATAAAGCGGGTTTTCGGGGTTTTTTCAGTCAGAGGCATGGCAGACATCATCGTGCCCGCAGCCTGCTTGCAGAAAACATCCGCGCCTGCACTGCGCTCTATTCCCGAAGTTTCCCAGCTTTTTAAAAAATAGCATATCAGGAGACGGCCTTTTTGGCCGGTCCACCCGCCGGTCTTCGTTCGCCCGGGCCGGGTGCCTTAAGAATTTATCCACTTCACCAGCCGAAAGCGAAGCGCCGGGGTCTTTATCGGCAAAGGCCTAGCACTTTGACACTCAGGACTTTTTTATCAAATTACGGTAAATGATAATTTACTGATTGACAAAAGCTGCATTGATCGGGATAAACGAAAGAGACTTTGAACAGTACAGATTCAACATAATCTATGTTAACGCCGCGCGCGGCGTTAAAGGCCGACAAATAAGAAGGAGATAGTACGTGGCAACCAAGAACAACAACGGGGCCAATCTTGGCTTTGAAAATCAGATGTGGGCGGCTGCGGATAAACTCCGGGGCCATATGGACGCTTCCGAGTACAAGCACGTGGTTCTCGGACTGATTTTCCTGAAGTACATATCCGATGCATTCCAAGCCAAATACAACCAGCTGGAAGCCACAAAAGAGACCGAATATACAGATCCGGAGGACAGGGACGAATATTCGGCCGCCAATATTTTCTGGGTGCCCAAAGAGGCCCGCTGGGACAAGCTGCAGGCCAATGCCAAGCAGCCGACCATTGGCAAAGTCATTGATGATGCCATGGTGGCTATTGAGAAAGAGAACCCGAACCTCAAGGGTGTGCTGCCCAAGGACTACTCCCGCCCATCCCTGGACAAATACCGTCTGGGTGAGCTTATCGACATTATCAGCAAAATCGGGCTTGGCGATGATGAAGCAAAATCAAGAGATATCCTTGGCCGGGTGTATGAATATTTCTTGGGCAAGTTTGCTGCTTCAGAGGGCAAGGGAGGCGGTGAATTCTATACTCCCCAATGCGTGGTCAAACTGTTGGTCAATATGATTGAGCCTTACAAAGGCCGGGTTTTTGACCCCTGCTGCGGCTCAGGGGGCATGTTTGTCCAAAGTGAAAAATTCGTGGAAGAGCACGGCGGTCGGCTGGGGGATATTTCCATCTATGGTCAGGAATCCAACCCCACAACCTGGCGTCTTGCCAAGATGAACCTGGCTATCCGGGGGATAGACGCCAATCTGGGAGGACAAAACGCGGACAGCTTCCACAATGACCTGCATAAAGACCTGCGCGCGGATTATATCCTGGCCAATCCTCCATTTAACATGAGCGACTGGGGCGGGGAGAGACTGCGGGATGATGCCCGGTGGAAATACGGCATACCGCCGGCAAACAATGCCAATTACGCCTGGATTCAACATTTCATTTATCACCTGGATCCGTCCGGTACCGCCGGTTTCGTTCTGGCCAACGGGTCCATGTCTTCCAATAGTTCTGGGGAAGGCGAAATCAGAAAGTCCATTATAGAGGATGACCTGGTTGACTGCATGATTGCCCTGCCGGGCCAGCTTTTCTATACCACCCAGATTCCCGCTTGTTTGTGGTTTTTGTCCAGAAACAAAAAAAACGGCAAATTCCAAAACAGACAAAAACACACTCTATTCATCGATGCCCGAAACATGGGCGGATTGATAGACCGTGTTCACAGAGAGCTTTCTGACAATGACATACAAAAAATTGCTGACACATATCATGCCTGGCGCGGGGAGAATAGCGCCGGTGAATATGAAGATGTGCCGGGCTTTTGCAAAAGTGTTCCAACCGAACAAATTCGGGAACACGGCTATGTTTTGACTCCGGGCCGGTATGTGGGGGCCGCTGAAATCGAAGATGATGGCATCCCTTTTGAGGAGAAGATGTCTGAACTTTCCGCCACGCTGTATGAGCAGTTTGAAGAGTCAGACAGACTCAAAGCCGTCATCAAAAGAAATTTGGAAGTTTTGGGCTATGGGTGATGAGATAATCACAACCAAAGAATATCGTGACTGGTTGATCGACATAAAACGGCGAGTGCGGAGAGCCCAGTTGAAAGCGGCAACGGCGGTCAATACCGCTTTGCTGGAATTCTACTGGAGTTTGGGAGCGGATATTGTGGAAAAGCAGAAAAACGCCGCATGGGGCAGCGGCTTTCTCAAGCAACTCAGCAAAGACCTGATGGCCGAATTCCCGGATATGAAAGGGTTTTCTCGGAGGAATTTGGAAATCATCAGGAAATGGTATCTCTTTTATTCTCAAGAGGACACAATTGCGAAACAGCCTGTTTCGCAATTAACCCAAAATGCGCAACGGTCCGCCCCGCAATTAACAAAACAGATCGCTTCTCAAATAGTCAGAATACCCTGGGGGCATAACATTGCTATTATCCAGAAATGCGGCACCGTAGAACAAGCCCTGTTTTATGTCCGGAAAACCCTAGAGAACAACTGGTCGCGCAGTGTGCTGATTCATCAAATCGAAAGTGATTTGTTTGCCCGAAGCGGAAAAGCAGTCACCAATTTTGAAAAAACATTGCCTGCCCCGCAATCCGACCTCGCCCGGGAGATGATCAAAGACCCCTACAATCTCGATTTCCTTACTCTCACCCAGGATTTCAACGAGCGGGAACTGGAAAAGGGCCTTATTGACCATATTACCAGGTTTCTGATGGAGCTTGGTGCTGGTTTCGCCTATGTGGGAAAACAGGTCCCCCTGCAGGTGGGCGAACGGGATTTTTTTCTGGATCTGCTGTTCTACCATACCCGGCTCCATTGTTATGTCGTCATTGAACTGAAAGTCTCGGAGTTTGAGCCGGAGCATGCAGGAAAGCTCAATTTTTACATCAAGACCGTTGATGAGCAACTCCGGCGGGAAGGCGACATGCCCACCATCGGAATTCTGTTATGCAAGGGCAAAGACAGGGTGGTTGCCGAATATGCCTTGAGCGATATTCATAAACCCATGGGCGTTTCTGGATATGAATTGGTCCGCTCCCTGCCTGATGAGCTGAAATCTGCTCTGCCGACAATTGAGCAGATCGAAGCGGAACTTGAGTTGGGAGATAGAAATGACGAGTAAACAGAAGATACCGCCCATGTTCCCCGCCACGCTTTACGAGCAGTTTGCCGAGTCCGATAGGCTCGAGGCTGCAATTAAGAAGAATCTGGAGGTGTTGGGTTATGGGGGATAATTGGTCAAAGGCACGAATCGAAGTAATCGCGGAAAAGGTTGCATGTGGTCCGTTCGGTTCCTCGATTAAGGTTTCTACCTTTGTCAACTCAGGTGTACCAGTAATTAGTGGTCAACATCTTCATGGTACAAGGTTACAAGATGGCGAATATAACTTTATTACATCAGAGCACGCGGATAAGTTAAGCAACGCAAATGTTTATCCAGGAGATATAGTCTTCACACATGCGGGCAATATTGGACAAGCTGCTGTTATTCCTGATACCAGCCGCTATAAAAGATATGTGCTTTCACAGCGGCAGTTCTATCTGCGACCCGACCGCAGCATAATAGCCCCAGAGTTTGTAGCCTATTATTTCCACTCTCCTCCAGGTAGGCACAAATTACTTGCGAATACATCACAAACGGGTGTTCCTTCGATAGCTCGTCCAGTTAGTTATTTGAAATCAATAGAGATTCCAATCCCCCCTTTCCCCGAACAACGCGCCATCGCCCACATCCTCGGCTCCCTGGACGACAAAATAGAACTCAACCGCCGGATGAACGAAACCCTGGAATCCATGGCCCGTGCCATCTTTAAGTCCTGGTTCGTGAATTTTGATCCGGTGCATGCCAAGGCTGAAGGCCGGGATACAGGTTTACCTGAGGAGATTGCAGCGCTTTTTCCTGATAGTTTTGAGGATTCGGAACTTGGGAGGATTCCGAGTGGGTGGGTGGTAAAAAAGATTGGTTATGTCACAGAATTTGCGTATGGTAAAGCTTTAAAAGTTTCAGACAGACAACCAGGCAACATTCCTGTCTTTGGCTCTAATGGTCTAGTAGGCTTTCACAATGAGGCTTTGGTTAATGGCCCAGGAATAATCATTGGCAGAAAAGGCAATCCAGGAATAGTGACATGGACTTATAATGATTTTTTCCCTATTGACACTACTTTCTATGTGAAAAGAACAGGTATTATTTCAAGCCTATATTATCTTTTCTATGCATTAAAAGCTCAAAACTTACCAAGTTTGAGTGCTGATAGTGCAGTACCTGGATTGAATCGAAATTTGGCATATATGAACAATTTATTAATACCCTCAGAAAATGTGCTTTCAGTTTTTGATGAAAAAGTCGAACCACTTTTTCAGAAGATTCAGGCAAATAGCCTTGAAAATGATTTTCTTACTTCCTTACGTGATACATTCCTTCCCAAACTCATTTCCGGCGAACTGCGGGTTCCGGATGCCGAGAAATTAATTGAAGAGGCCGGGCTATGAGCAGCAGCCTTGACGTCATCTCTCCTGCTTTTCGTGCGGTAGCCAACCGTTGGTCGGAAGCGGAAAGAATAGTATATGGAAAAATTAAAAAAGGATGGTTGAAATGGAACCTATCGAAGATAATTTAGAAAAAATCAAAGCAGGAAAGGTCAATATTCTAAAATGCCGGGATGACCACGAACCTATTCTTTTCCGAAAAAAAGATGAATCAGAGTTTGAATTAATTCCAAAGTCCAGTTGCTCATGGATAAGCAATGATGAATCATTTGGAACCAAACAGCTACGAAAACAAATAGAACCATGGCTCACAGCTTTGGCACAATCAGAACATTTTTCGTTATTAATTGGTTCAGGATTATCCGAGGCTGTACATCGCATTTCAACAGATAGTGGAATGCCGGGGATGCAAGGAACAAATTGGGAAAATTTTACAACTCAAATTGAGAATGCTGGAAAAACCTCGGCTAAATCAGCAGGAAGAGATAATCCAAATATTGAAGATCAAATTCGTGTTGTAAATGAATTGCTGAAAGGACTTCAGCATTATTGCGTTGATTCAGAAAATCCGAAAAAAGATGATGAGCTAAAAGTTAAAATTACTGAATTATCAAGGGAAAGAATAAATGTGCTCAAAAACTTTTCGGATGAGATCCTTAAAGCAGAAAAAAATATTGCTGCTACTGAAGATAAAAAGCGAGAAGACGCTTTTGGGTATCTCATGAATTTTTTGTTAAGTTTTGCCAGCCGGTCGGGCACACGAGACCGTTTGCAGATATTCACCACAAATTATGATCGTTTAATTGAAGCAGGCGCTGAAATAGCAGGATTGCATCTTATAGACCGTTTTGTTGGAAATCTATTTCCAATTTTTCGCTCTTCGCGGTTAAATATCGATATACATTACAACCCTCCAGGTATTCGCGGTGAACCGCGTTATCTTGAAGGAGTAGCCCATTTTGTAAAACTCCACGGGTCTCTGGACTGGATTTATTCCGGAAATGAAATCAGGCGTATGGGTCTACCGTTTGGGGCTTCATCAATAGCCCCCTATTTAGATGTTATTGGATTGAATGGCATTGATGCTGGCAGCTTGATGATTTATCCCAACGAAGCTAAAGATCGTGAAACATCAGAATATCCTTACGTGGAATTATTCAGGGATTTTGCTTCGGCTGTATGCCGTCCGAATCACACACTTGTTACTTATGGTTACGGCTTCGGGGACGATCACATAAACCGGATGATCGAGGATATGCTGACCATTCCTTCCACACATCTGGTTGTGATATCCTATAGTGATCCGTTGGGTCGTATTATGAAAACGTATGAAAAAGTATGCCGGCCAGCGCAAACCACCCTGATGCTTGGCAATCACCTTGGTGATTTAAAGACATTGGTTGATTATTACCTGCCTAAACCCGCCATTGACCGGACAACCTTTAAAATGGCTGAATTGCTGAAAGCACGCTTGGGCACAGAACATACTGACAAAGATGATGGTAGCATTCCAACGGGAGGTGAAAAATGACTCTAAGTCCTTTAGAAAACGCAGAAGCACTTTGTATCGGAACAGTGGAGTATGTTTCACCAAATAAGATCGAACTGTTGTTGAATATAGACACACCTGAATCTGTCTCATTGAACGCAGGAACACCAAGGCCTTTTCCAAGAGTAAACGGATATGTATTGATTCCCAATGACGAAGGATATCTGGTTGGCCAGATTGAATGGATTACTATTGAGCGGTCAACCTTCCCTAAACGAAAAGGAATGCGTGATTTCGGATTGGTTGATCTGCCTTATCCCCTACGAAAAATGAGCCTTAATCCATTGGGTACTCTCCTTAAGCATCCTGAACCCATTGAAGCTGACAGATACCATTTTCAGCGTGGGGCTGATTCCTTTCCTTCTGTGGGGGATAATGTCTTACTGCCTACCCAAAAACAATTGAGATCAATCGTGGAATCTGGTGAAAATAGAAGAGTTAAAATTGGAACAAGTCCGTTAGCTGGAGATGCAGAAGTCAAAATTGATCCCGATCGCCTTTTTGGAAGGCATCTTGCCGTCCTTGGAAATACCGGGAGTGGGAAATCCTGTTCAGTAGCAGGACTTATTCGATGGTCCCTTGAAGCAGCCCAAAATAATGGCAAAAAGCCGAATGCTCGATTTATTGTTTTAGACCCCAATGGCGAGTATACAAGAGCATTTGGTAAAGAAAAGGATGTGCTAAAGCCAAAGGTTTTCAAGGTGGATGCTTCGGAAAGTGAAAGAAGCCTTTCGGTCCCGCTATGGTTTTGGAATAGCAGCGAGTGGTCATCATTTACACAGGCGAGTGGGAAGACGCAGCGACCACTCCTTAGAAGAGCGTTGAGAGAAATAAAAGTTGGCCGTACGAATAGCTTTGAAAAAAGTGATGAAGAATTAATTCTTGGCCTGAGAAGATATCTTACTTCAAATTTAATATCCATAAAGCGCGATCTAAAAAGTGGAGCCATTAGAACCGATGAGTCTAAATTCGGATTTAGATTAAGGGCGATCAATAAAGATCTTGAGTCGAAAATAACTGATTATCCTGACTACAGTGATAAGTTAAAAGAAATAAAGAACAATATTGAGAACACTTTATTTGAAACATACAATAGTTTTGAAAAGAATGGTGAGAGAATTGAATATTATCGAGCCTTCAACGAAGCACAAGTAAATAGGATAATTGAGTCTATATCTACTTTGTTGGAGAATCTTGGAGGAGTCATTTACCAGGAAGGGCCTTCGGAAGATATTCCTCTTAGTTTTTCTGGCCCGGATTTTGTTGATCATTTACAAATTCTTTCTGAAGAAGAAGGTTTAACCCAATATTTAGACTTTTTAGTTATGCGCATAAGAACCATGCTCGCCGATACACGCATGAAATCAATCATAAGCGAAACAGGAGATATCACGCTTGATAAATGGTTAACTAAATATATCGGCGCCAAACAAGCCGAAAATGGATGCCTCACAATTATTGATTTATCATTAGTACCTTCAGAGATTGTCCACATAATCACGGCGGTTATAGCACGTATGATTTTCGAAGCATTACAGCGGTATCGAAATCTGAATAGCGAAAATAAGGTATTACCAACAACATTGATTATGGAGGAAGCGCATACCTTTGTAAAGCGTTATAAAGTAGATGATGAAAATCAAGATGCTGCATCTATATGTTGCCAGGTATTTGAGCGAATCGCAAGGGAAGGTCGCAAATTCGGTCTCGGGCTTGTATTGTCATCGCAACGTCCGTCTGAATTATCTCCTACAGTCCTTTCGCAATGTAATTCATTCCTTTTACATCGGATCAGCAACGACAGAGATCAGGACTTGATTCATCGATTTGTACCGGACAACCTTAAGGGGCTGTTTCGAGAGCTTCCATCTCTTTCATCTCAAAATGCTATTCTATTGGGTTGGGCCTCTGAATTGCCGATTCTTGTAAGGGTAAATGATCTGCCAAAAGAGCAACAACCACAATCTGATGATCCTGACTTCTGGGCAGTATGGTCTGGAGAAGATAAAAACGGAAATGAGGTTAAACGCGAAGTTGATTGGAAGAAAATTGCTGATGATTGGCAGGAAATAGAAAGTAAAGCGCCAGAGAGTGATTCAAACCATGACGAAGATGCGGAAGATGTTCCTTTTTAAAATAAATCTCAATGAGGAAGATTCATTTGTTTCTATTTTTGGAAACAACTACGAATGAAGGTAGAAAATAATGAGTAAAGCCTCCGAAACCACTCTCGAACAAACCGCCCTCGACTGGTTCACCTCACTTGGCTGGCAAACCGGCTTCGGCCCGGACATCAGCCCGGAAGGTCCGGCATGTGCACGCGACTCCTACGATCAAGTGGTGCTTACAGGAAGACTCCGAGCGGCACTTGAAAGCATCAATCCCCACCTCCCGGCAGACTGCATTGACGAGGCGATACGGAAAATTATCCGCTCGGATACTCCCGGTCTGATTGAAAGCAATCGCCGTTTCCATCGTATGCTTACCGATGGGGTGGATATTTCATATCTTCAAGAAGGGCGGGAAGTCTATGATAAGGTCTGGCTGCTGGATCTGGAAGATCTGGAAAAAAACGACTGGCTGGCGGTCAATCAGTTTACCGTGCTTCAAAACCGGAAAAACAGACGGCCGGATATTGTTGTTTTTGTCAATGGCCTGCCCCTGGTTGTAATAGAGCTTAAAAACCCCGCTGATGAAAAAGCCACGCTTCAACATGCCTTTAATCAGATTGAGACCTATAAAACCGATATACCGGATCTTTTCAATTATAACGAAATGGTGGTCATATCCGATGGCCTCGAAGCCCGTGCGGGCACAATCACCAGCGGCCGGGACCGGTTTATGCCATGGCGGACCGTTGACGGAAAAGAAGTGGCGCCCAGAGGATCTGTAGAACTTGAGGTGCTGTTAAAGGGAATTTTTGAAAAAAGCAGGTTTTTGGACCTGGTTTTAAATTTTACGGTATTTGACGATGACGGGGTTTCCGTAGCCAAAAAAGCAGCCGCTTATCACCAGTATCATGCGGTAAACAAGGCAATCGAATCGACCTTGTCCGCCTGCGGCATTGAAGCCGAAACCGGGCTGCTTTATGCCGACTTCCCCGCACCTGATGAACATAACCCCTTTTCGGTAGAAGAAGAACAGCTTCCTTATGGTTCGGATTCAGACCACTTCGGGGGCCAGCGGATTGGAGTGATCTGGCACACGCAGGGAAGCGGAAAAAGCCTTTTGATGGCCTTTTTTGCCGGTAAGGTTATTCGGCATCCGGCCATGCAGAATCCGACGCTTGTTGTCATTACAGACCGAAATGACCTGGATGACCAGCTTTTTGGGACATTTGCCTCCTGCCAGGATCTGATTCGTCAATCCCCGGTTCAGGCGGAAAACCGGGAACATTTAAAGGAATTGCTCAAAGTCCCGGCCGGCGGGGTTGTGTTCACCACGATTCAAAAGTTTTTACCGGATAAGGGACAGCAGTATCCAAAACTGTCTTCCCGCAGCAACATTGTTGTTATCGCTGATGAAGCCCATCGCAGTCAGTATGACTTTATTGACGGATTTGCCCGGCATATGCACGACGCTTTGCCGAATGCGTCTTTTATCGGGTTTACGGGCACGCCAATAGAGCGGGATGACCGGAGCACCCCGGCGGTCTTTGGGAATTACATAGATAAGTATGACATTCTCCGGGCTGTTGAGGACGGAGCGACCGTTCCCATTTATTATGAAGGAAGGCTGGCGAAGATTGATTTGCGGGAAGATGAACGGCCCAGGATCGACCCGGAATTTGAAGAGATTACCGAGGGGGAGGAAGAGGCAAAAAAACAGAAATTGCGTACCAAATGGGCTGCATTGGAAGCCATGGTCGGGGCCGAAAAGCGGATCGACCTGGTGGCAAAAGACCTGCTGAAACATTTTGAGGATCGTCTGCAGGCAATGACCGGCAAGGCCATGGTCGTCTGCATGAGCCGCAGAATCTGCGTGGATATGTATAATGCCATAACAAGACTCAGGCCTGAATGGCACAGTGATGATGACGACAAGGGGGAAGTCAAGATCGTAATGTCCGGCTCAGCTTCAGATCATTCTGATTGGCAGCCCCATATACGTAATAAGGCCCGCCGTGAGGCGCTGGCGAAAAGATTCAAAGACCCCAAGGACCCGCTCAAAATGGTGATTGTCCGGGACATGTGGTTAACGGGGTTTGATTGCCCGGCTCTGCATACCATGTATATTGACAAGCCTATGCGCGGGCATGGTCTTATGCAGGCCATCGCCAGGGTAAACCGTGTGTTCAGGGACAAGCCGGGTGGTCTGGTAGTTGATTATCTGGGGATCGCGGACCAGCTCAAGCAGGCCCTTAATGATTACACGGAAGCCGGCGGCAGAGGTGAGGCGGCCGTTCTTCAAGAAGAAGCAGTTAAAATAATGCTGGAAAAGTACGAGGTGGTTGCTTCCATGTTCCATGGCTTCGATTACCATCCGTTGCTCAGGGAGTCGTCACAAAACCGGCTTTCAGGCGTTGCTGCCGCCATGGAGCATATTCTCCAATTAGAGGAGGGTAAGAAACGATACCTAAAAGAAGTGACGGCTTTGTCCAAAGCCTTTGCCCTTGCCGTTCCGCATGATGAAGCCCTCAAGGTCCGCGATGAAGTCGGTTTTTTCCAGGAGGTACGATCCGGGTTGGCAAAATCAACGGCAAATGGGGACGGAAAATCACCGGAGGAATTGGACTCTGCCATACGCCAGCTTGTTTCCCGGGCTGTAGCACCGAAAGGAGTGGTGGATATTTTCGCGGAAGCCGGCTTGAAAAAGCCGGATATTTCCATTCTCTCGGATGAATTTCTGCAGGAAGTCAAACAGCTTCCATATAGAAACCTGGCTGTGGAAATGCTCAACAAGCTCCTCAAGGGTGAAATAAAGACCAAATCCAGGAAGAATATTGTTCAGGCCCGATCTTTTGCCGACATGCTGGACAAGAGCATCCGCAAATACCAAAACAGGGCAGTTGAAGCAGCCCAGGTGATTGAAGAGCTAATCGAACTTGCCAAAGAGATGCGAGAAGCCCAAAAGCGAGGAGAAAACCTCGGCATGTCCGATGATGAAGTCGCCTTTTACGACGCGCTGGAAGTCAATGACAGTGCAGTGCAGGTACTGGGTGACGAGACCCTGAAAATGATTGCCCAGGAATTGGTCAAAGCCGTGCGGCGGAGCGTGACCATAGACTGGACGGTCCGGGAAAATGCCCGTGCTCAGATTCGTGTGATGGTTAAACGTATCCTGCGCAAATATGGTTATCCCCCGGATAAGCAGGAAAAGGCAACGCAGACCGTTCTTGAGCAGGCCGAAGTTCTTTGTAAGGAGTGGGTGGCAGTATAAAATGGAAAGACCCAATAACTCGCTTAACCGATAGTGGGCCGAATTTTGTTGCCAACAGGTTGGACTATCCCGGATCGGGAGAGCTTCCTTGTTTTTGACAAGAAACTGAGATTTGGAGGTCGGTTATGCAAACAGACATGCATTATTATGGCGTTTATGCCCTGGCCCGGGCCGCCGGAATGCGGGAAGGGCCGGCGGAGATTGTGGCCACTGCAAGTGAGTATGTAGATGATGCGATCTGGGACAAAGAGGTGTTTCTAGATGACGGCAGGAGTGTTCTGGCGGAGTTGACTGCCCACAGGCTTTTGGATTTCAAGAATGCTGATGCTGAAGACCAAAGAAAGGTCTGGCTTCCGTTTCATTTTTTACCCGGAGCCCAAGGGGGAGATCCGACGGAACGGCTTGTCTGCAGTAAGAACAGTCCGGTTGCCAAAAATATGGTCAAGAAAAATACGGCCCTTGCTGCGGAAGTTCCCTATGGCCGCCATCTTATGGGGATAACCGCGCATGTATATGCGGATACATTTGCCCATTATGGTTTCCTGGGCGCTAACCACGGCTTTAACGCCATAAAGGCCGGAAGCATTGAACTTGACGTGTCGGACAAGGGGGTATTCGACTATATCTCCGGCAAGGCCAAGCGTTTCTGGAAAGAAGTTGTTTCCTACGGCCTGAGTAAGTCTTTTCCTCTGGGTCATGGTGCGGCAGCTACCTATCCTGACCGGCCATACTTGCATTGGAGCTATGTCCGCGAGTGTGACGGTGAGACAGTGGAACGGGAAAATCCAAAGGATTTTCTTGCTGCCTGCAAGGCGATTTACGAAATGTTTCAGGCGTATCTGGAAAAAGTGCCGCGAGATGCGGAACGCCAAAGCGAAAAGCAGTGGCGGCAGATAAGCAAACCAATCAAGAAAATCATTGAGCTCGAAGGTGACAAACAGACCCGGATCAAGGCCTGGAAAAGTGCGATGCGGGACAATCTTTTATTCGCAGGCAGCCCGAAAGTGCCGGAATACAAAGGACACAAATGGTCGGCGAGCATTGATGATCTGGAGTCGGAAACTTTCCCTGAAA
>Ga0182239_1000625_pt1 | contig 12612 bp, 14 predicted proteins | sample hydfrate6_PW_210_FD_132456 | JGI IMG/M metagenome (GOLD analysis project Ga0182239, IMG submission 132456) | Subsurface microbial communities from deep shales in Texas, USA - hydraulic fracturing test 6_PW_210 | ecosystem: Environmental > Aquatic > Deep subsurface > Shale gas/oil reservoir >...
GATATATGCTCCGGGCCACGAACACCGGTATTTCAGCCCTTATTGACAGTAAAGGCCGCATCCTGAACAGGAGCGAGTGGTTTGCACCGGACATTTTGTACGTTGGCAATCTGCGCCTTGTACAAAAGCAAACCTTTTACTCCAAACACTTTCAGGTCATCAGGTGGGGATTTCTCCTTGTTCTGACCTGTCTGTTTCTCCTGGCCGAAAAGCAGTCCAGGAGAAACCCACGAACCACTGGCAAACCAAAGACACAAGAATCCAAGCAACAACCATGAATGAAAAATTTTTCCAACTCTCAGATATCAAACGTGCGTCAGCCCTAACGATCCAGAAATTCGATTCCCTGTGGAGGCGCCTTTGACCTGGAACAAAGCAAACAGCGACAGGAAGAAATCGAGACCGTTCTCAGCCAGCCCAATGCCTGGGACGATCCGGACAAACTCACTCCCTTGTTAAAGGAAAAGAGCATTCTTGAAGAATGGATTTTTGAGCTGGAGGATCTGGAAAAGAACAAGACCAGCCTTGAAGAGTGGATGGAGCTGGCAGATGAGGAACAGAGCCAGGAGGCCCTGGAAGCCCTGAATGAGCAATATATCTCACTGAATAAAAAACTTAAAAAAATTGAGCTCAAGGCCCTGCTGGCTGCTCCGGAAGACAAAAATAATGCTATTCTGGAAATCCACCCCGGGGCCGGGGGAACCGAGGCCCAGGACTGGGCTGAAATGCTTTTGCGCATGTATAAGCGCTGGGCCGAGGACAACAATTTTCAACTTGACCTTTTGGACTATTTGCCTGGAGACGAAGCTGGACTCAAAAGCGTGACCCTGGCTGTGGAAGGAAACTATGCCTTTGGTTTGCTCAAAGGAGAGAAAGGAATCCATCGCCTGATCCGCATCTCTCCCTTTGACACCTCGGGACGTCGTCACACGTCTTTTGCTTCGGTTGATGTGTATCCGGACGTGACCCAGGATATCGAGATTGAGGTCAAGGATGAAGATATCCGCATCGACGTCTTCCGCTCAAGTGGCCCCGGGGGACAATCGGTGAACAAGACAAGCTCAGCAGTCCGTATCACCCACTTTCCTTCCGGCATAGTCGTCCAGTGCCAGAACGAAAAATCCCAGTTCAGAAACCGGGAATCTGCTTTAAAGATTCTAAAAGCCAGGCTGTATGAACAGGAGCTCCAGAAACAGCAGGAAGACAAGCAACTCAAGTACTCATCCAAAAACGCCATAGCCTGGGGAAGTCAAATCCGGACCTACACCCTGCAGCCGTACCGGTTGGTCAAAGATCACCGAACCAATACCGAAGACGGGAATGTGGACCGGATCCTGGATGGGGGGCTGGATGAGTTCATCCGCAACTATCTGCTCAGTCTGCATGGACAAAAATGGTCCGAGGAGGACCAGATCTCATAGCCGGCCGGCTTACAGGAGAAAAGCCGCAGCCTCATCTTGACTTTCCCTGTTATCTATATAATAAAATGAAGAAGATCAAAATGATACATATGCGCAACTCAGCTCTGGAAACACCAAGGAGTTTTTATGAACAAGAGCCAGCTCATCAAGACCCTGTCTGACCGGCAAGGGATCTCCCTGGACGAAGCATCGGTCATAGTGAATACCTTTTTTGACAGTATCAAAGATTCATTAACACGTGGAGACCGGGTGGAAATACGGGGCTTTGGCAGTTTTAAAATCAAAGAGTACGAAGGATACCAGGGGCGCAATCCCAGCACAGGAGAAATGGTTCAGGTCAAACCCAAACGGCTCCCCTTCTTTCGGGTGGGCAAAGATCTCAAGGAATATCTCAATCAATGAAGTACATATCTGGTTTCGTTTTTCCATTCATAATATTGTTGTTGGCCTGGACACCTGTGCAGGCCTCTTCTTTAAACATTTTGTATACAGCCAATACTTTTGGAGAATTTTCTCCCTGCCCAGCCTGAGGTGGACGCACCTTGGGTGGGTTGGCCCGGCGGGCCACCGTTTTGCATCAGTGGCAGACAAATAAGCAGGTCTTTGCCCTGGCCGGAGCATATGAACTGAGCCGGCCAGGGGAGAAGGCTTCAGCATCCTCACTCGCAGTATTTGGCCAGGTCTTTTCCGAACTGGATTATGATGTCCTGGCCCTGAGCAGCACAGAGGCTGATCAATTGCGCCATGCCAATCCAGATCACTCCTCAGAATCATTGCCGTCTCACTGGCTGCAGTTTTCGTCCAAGGCGAATAGCGCTGTCTTCACTCATCAAGGTTTGCGTATAGGCCTCATCCTGTTTCCAGAGTCCGGACCCGGCCAATCTCCACAAGAGAATGCACAGTTTGAAGACATTGAGCGAACCGTTCAAGATCTCAAGCCCAGGTGCGATTTGACCATAGGCTTGAGTCCATGGGGAAGGTTCGGGGAACAAAAGTTTCTTGCCTCCCGGGCAGCCAAGCCTGACATCCTTCTGGGCAGTGGCCCTGGTTCTGCTGTTTCGGGGAAACTCAGTTCCAGCAACCAGACCTTGTGGATCCGTCCCTACTCCATGGGGCAGGCCGTAAGTGTCATTACCATCCCCAACCCCCAAGACAAAGAATGGATCAGGGGATGGGATATCGAGGCCAATGTCCATCTGGAATTTGTGGCCCTGGATGATACCGTGCCATCCGATCAGCATATTGAAGAGCTCATCACCTCCGGATCGAGGAACCAGGAATGATCACTTTCCCAACAGAAGTCTCCTTTTATAAAATGCAGGGCAGCGGGAACGATTTTGTGCTCATTGACAACCACTCCCTACAACTTTCCGTGTCCCAAATGCCGGGCTGGGCTGGACGAATCTGCCGCCGGGCCTTTGGGGTGGGAGCCGATGGACTCATCTTTCTGGAACCTGCTCCGGAGGATCAGAAAATCCATTATCGGTGGCATTTCTACAATGCCGATGGTTCCAGGGCGGAAATGTGCGGCAACGGATCCCGTTGTGCTGCCTGGCTGGCCCATCGGCTTGGCCTGGCCCCGGCTGAACATGTTCTGGGAACAGATGCAGGACCAGTCCGGGCAGCTGTTGATGAGCACAACCGGGAAGTGCAGGTTCAATTGACCACCCCGCACAGCTTTGAGCCCGATATCAAACTCCTGGTGGGCTCTGAGCAAAGCGTAACTGTTCACATGGTCAACACAGGCGTACCGCATGTCGTCTTTTTCTCAGACCAGGCAGACGAAGTAAACATCCGGGAACTGGGTCCGGCTCTGCGCTATCATGAACGCTTTGCACCCCAAGGGGCCAATGTCAATATTGTCCAGATCCTGGAAGCAGACAGCCTGTATGTGCGGACCTACGAACGGGGGGTAGAAGACGAGACCTATGCCTGCGGCACCGGAGCCGCAGCCGCGGCATTTGTGGCCCACACTTTGGGTAAGTGCAAAAACCCGGTCAAAATCCGAACGTCCGGCGGCGAGGAGCTGGGTATCACTCTCTCCGGGGACGATGTCTACCTGCAGGGGAAAGCCGTGCTCGTGTATACCGCCCGTCTGGACCTGTCGGCTGTAGGTCTCGTTTGAAGCAACATTTGGGGCAAAAAATATTTCAGATTTGCCGGAGGCAAATCTCGTATGAAACAAGATTTTACACCCAAGATGGCCTGTCCGGCACTCACTTTGATTTCAAAAGTTACTACCAAAAACAGACGCCCATTCTCAAAGTGAGTGCCGGGCCCAGCCCTTTTCATACTCTGTTTCTTTCTTGATCAAACTGGCGGCCGCAGCCAGAGGTCCCGCCTTTGGTGGGACTGAACACTGAGAACTTAGCAGGAGGACAGCATGCAATTACAGGGAGCCTTGACCGCCCTGGTCACACCTTTTCATAATGATCACATTGACGAAGAAAAATTCAGGGCCCATATTGAAGATCAGATTTCCCGGGGAATCAATGGGTTGGTCCCTTGCGGCACCACTGGAGAGTCGGCTACCATGACCCATGAGGAACACAAGCAGGCCATCCAGATCTGCGTGGATCAGACCAAAGGGCGGGTGCCAGTCGTGGCCGGGGCCGGTTCAAACAATACCCGGGAAGCCATTGAGCTGACTACGTTTGCCAAGCAGGCTGGTGCAGATGGGACTCTGCACATCACCCCCTACTACAATAAGCCTACCCAGGCCGGAGTTGTGGCCCATTTTCAGGCCATTGCCCGGGAAGTACCCATGCCCATGGTAGTGTACAATGTGCCGGGTCGAACCGGACTGAACGTTTTGCCCCAGACCCTTGCCCAACTCAAAGAAAGCGTTCCGGAAGTTGTTGGAGTCAAGGAAGCCAGCGGCAATATCAATCAAATTTCTGAGGTCATTGAGTTGTGTGGACCGGATTTTGCTGTCCTGGCTGGTGACGACTTCGTGGTCTTACCGCTGCTGGCCCTGGGCGGCAAAGGTGTGATTTCCGTATTGAGCAATCTCCTCCCGGACAAGATGGCTTCCCTGTGCACCGCCTATTTCCAGAAAGACGTGGACGAAGCCAGGCGGCTGCACTTTGAGCTCGCTCCCCTGACCAGATCCATGTTCCTGGAGACCAACCCCATACCGGTCAAAACCTCCCTGGCCCTGATGGGCCGGATGGAGCTCAGCCTGCGCCTGCCCCTGGTACCCATGGGGCCGGACAACGAAGCCAGGCTGAAGAATGATCTCTCCAGGGCTGGTCTTTTATAGAAGAGAATGTACAAAGTCCACATTCAACCTGGTCGTCTGTGACCAGGTTGAATGTTTAAGAGGATGACTCCCGGGACCGCTCTTTCATCTGTAAAACAACTTTATCTTCCCCGTCCAGCTCAGAGACCAGCACATCGACTTGCTCTTCCAGGGCGGTATTGACCTTCTTGCCGGTATAGTCGGCGTGAATAGGCAGTTCCCGATGCCCCCGGTCAATGAGGACCATCAGTTCCACCCGCTGGGGACGGCCAAAATCCAGGATTGCCTCCAGGGCCGCACGGATGGTCCGCCCGGTGAACAGGACATCGTCTATCAGGATGACCTCTTTATCTTCCAGCGGGAAAAAGATCTCCGTGCTGTTAATCGATGGCTGACTGCGCAAGGTGGTCCAATCATCCCGGTAGAGATTAATATCCAGCTTCCCCAGAGGAACATCCTCATGCAATCGCTGATCCAATAAGGCCTTCAGCCGGGCTGCCAAGTGTACTCCCCGCCGCTGAATGCCTACAAGAGCCAGCTCATTGGATTGGGCATGGCGCTCAATAATCTCAGAAGCCAGACGTTCCAGAGTCAATCCAATCTGGGCCCGATCCAAAATCTCAATTGGTGTATACATTGTTGCAAACCTCATGGAATATTTCAGAGTTGGAATCAATACCCAAAACACCAATCGGATCTGGGCTGAAGCCTTGCGAAAACGGAACATCCAAGAGTTTGGACGGTATGACACATTCCAGCCCGAGGTCAAGTTTGGTCCTGATACCAGACTTGATTTCCTGATCACCGGGCCGGACCAAAAGCCTATGTATATTGAGGTCAAAAACTGTACCCTGGTGCAGAAAGGAATTGCCGCTTTTCCGGATGCAGTAACCCTCAGAGGACAGAAACATATCCAAACTCTGCGTTTGGTCCAAGAGGCAGGGATGCGGGCAGCATTGGTCTTCATTGTCCAGCGCATGGACGCACAATACTTTCAGCCGGCCTCTTGGATCGATCCGGAATATGCTTCGTCTTTTAACCCAAGCTGCTCAGCATAAAGTCCTGATCAAGGCCTATGACGTCATACTGGACACACACAAGGTTATTGTCCATCAATCTCTGCCCGTGGTTTTGGGAGGGATTTGACAAGTGGTCGGATAAGAATTATTCTTAAACAACACCAAATGAGGAGGATTCTATGCTGGACCTTACACAAGGGGCAAAAGAACTTTTAGATCAGCATTTTGCCCAAAAAACAGAGATCCCGTCCATCCGGGTCTATATGGCTCCCGGGTGAGGAGGGCCATCCTTGGGACTTGCTCTGGACGAGCAAAAAGATACTGATGATGTATTCGAAGTCAAAGGGTATACCTTTGTGGTAGACAAAAGTCTGTTGCAGACTGCATCGCCGATAGTTGTGGATGGATCTCCATACGGCTTTCGAGTCAATTCCAACCTCACAGCTGACAGTGGCGGTTGCTCTTCCTGTACCAGTTGTGGATAAACCATGTCTTGAAGCTATGAAAAGCCGGATCAGTCTCGGTCCGGCTTTTTTTATGCCTCTTAACTCCCGGACCAGGATACAACGAGCCACGAAAAATTAACAATGGGTGATAAAATTATTACCAGCCCGAAATGGTGGCCGGACGCGGATTCGTTCATGCAGGAACACCACCTGCGGTCATCAGACCGGGACCTGGTTGACAAACTTTTGGAAGAAGCCGCAGCGTGGGCCGGTCCACAGGGCGGTTATCTGGCCCTGTGCCCTGAGAGCTGCACCGCAGACAGTGTCTGTTTGAACGGCATAAGGCTGCACAGCAAACTCCTGGCCAGGCATTTAGCAACCCAGGACAGAGTCTTTCCCTTTGTAGCCACCTGCGGCCCGGAACTGGCTGCCTGGGTGGACTCCAAGGAAGACATGCTGGAAAACTACCTGGCTCACGCCCTCTCCGAACAGGCAACTCATCTTGTGGCCGAGGCCCTGCGCCAGGACATTGAAGACTGTTATGGGCTCAAAAGTCTGTCTCGAATGCAGCCCGGCTCCCTTCCGGACTGGCCTCTTGAAGAACAAAAGCCCCTGTTTAACATCCTGGGGTCAGTAGCGGACAGGCTGAAGGTTCGGCTGACCGGCAGCTCTCTCATGCTGCCTACTGTCTCCCTGTCCGGGATCTATTTCCAGGACCCGGAAGGGTTCATCAGCTGTCAGTTGTGCACCCGGCAGTGCCCCAGGCGCAAGGCCCCTTTTGACCGGGCTCGCTGGTCCAGGCTGCAGGAAGAATAAGTACTCTCCCGATACCTGGATGCCACAGTCTCTTGTCCCCCCAAATCCAAACTATGCTTTCCAGCCCATAGCTTCTGCCAGTACCTCAATGGTATGCCTGACCTCCACTTGCAGGCCGGCCCTGCTGATTCCATCCTGGAGCTGGATCATGCAGGCCGGGCATCCGGTGGCGATTTGGGCCGCGCCGCTGGCCTGAAGAGTCTCAGTCTTGTGACCCAGGATGGCCCTGGACATGTTTTTATGGCTCAGCCCGTAGGTCCCTCCCGATCCACAGCAGTGATCAGCATCCGCAAGCGGGATGGATAATCCAGGGCAAGCCAGATCCAGCAGGCCGCGAGGCTCCTGTTCAATCCCCTGCCCCCGCTTGAGATGGCACGGATCGTGATAGGTCGTTGGTATGGTACAGGGGACGGTTATTTCTTTGCCTATATTTTCCAGGCCCACTTTATGAACCAGGTATTCGGAGATGTCACATGTTCTGGCCGCAAGCTCCGATGCCAGCCGGGCTTCCTGGCCGGTGGAAAAGAGCTCCGGATACATGTGCTTGAACATGTACCCGCCCGATGAGCAGATCACAATGACCGGGGCCTGGTCAAACCTGCTGGACAGGGCAAAGAGATTTTTTCTGGCCAGTTCATGCACTGTTTCCTGATCCCCATGGCACTCGGCCGGCGCCCCGCAGCACATCTGATCCGGAGCTATGTATACACTCCGGCCCAGACGGTTCAGGACCCATAACGCTGCCTCGGCAATAAAGGGAAATATATAATTGGCACTGCATCCGGTAAAAAAGACGACCGGATTTGTATCGTCCCCGGCTGGAATATATTCTTCATGCTGGGTTCGAAAAGATTTCGATGCCAGGCGGGGAATGACCTGCTCCTTGTCCATCCCGGGTACAGGAAAGCGCCTGCGAAGTCCGCTTGATTTGGGCAGGCGATGAAAGAGAACGGTCTGAGCTAAAGATCCGCCCCGGAAGAGAAGGTTCTGGGTCCAGCGCCCGGCCCGTAAAGCCTTAAAAGCCATCCTCTTGGGCCAGGGCAGGCCGCGTTCACGGACCAGGGAAGATCTGGCCGCGGTTATAATCCTGTCCACGCGCACATTGCTGCTGCAGACCTCCACGCAGGACAGACAGAGCAGACAGTTGTGCAGCACACTATCAAACTCGTCGGTATAGGGAAGGCGTCCTTCGCTCACAGCCTGGGACAGGGCGATCTTGCCCCGGGCCACATATTTTTCCTGCTTAGTTTCCAGATAAATGGGGCAAACGCTCTGGCAGGCCCCACACTTGACGCATTTTTTGAGTTCATCACCGACCTGTTCCAGAAACAGGGCCGATCCTTTGTCAGTCATACTTGATCCTCGTGCTTGGGAAATATCTTACCGGGGTTGAGGATATTGTTCGGATCCCAGGCCTGCTTCACGGCCTGCATGGCAGCTATGGCCGCCGGCTCCAGGTTCTTGTGCATAAAGTCCCGCTTACTGGTCCCGATTCCGTGCTCTCCGGAAATGCGCCCTCCGAGCAAAACCGTCTTGTCAAATATCTCATCCACCACCTGGTGGGCAACATCCAGTTGTCCCTGCCTGGGCAGGACATTGAGGTGGATATTCCCATCCCCGGCATGGCCGAAATTTACAATCTGGACATCGTATTTGCGGCCCACAGACTCGATAAACTCGATGATCTCAGGAATAGCGGCCCTGGGGACCACAATATCCTCATTGATCTTGACCAGCGGCTTTAAATGGGCCAGGGAAGCTGAGACCGAGCGGCGCATGCGCCACAGCTCATCCTGCTCCTGAGGTGTGGCTGCAACCTGAATATCTATGGCCTTATTGGCTGCACATACCTCGCGAACCTTGAGGATATTCTTGTTCACCTGATCTTGGTCCCCATCTACTTCAATAAGCATAAAAGCCCCGGCCCCAGGGGCCAGCCCAATTTGCAGGTACTGATCCACGCACCAGATGGCATGGCGATCCAAAAATTCCATGGTCGTGGGAATGATTTTACGCCGGATGACTTCGGAAACGGTTTTCCCGGCATCCAGGATGGATGGAAAGGTTGCGGTCAGAGTCTTCTTGGCCTCTGGCAGCGGGATGAGTTTGAGTATAGCCTTGGTGATGACTCCCAGGGTCCCTTCAGAGCCAACCAGGAGCTGGGTCAGATTGTAGCCGACAACATCCTTGACACACTTGGATCCGGTATGAATGATCTCCCCATTGGGCAGCACCACCTCCAGGCCCAGCACATAGGTATTCGTAGTTCCGTACTTGACCGCCCTCATCCCGCCTGAGTTCTCGGCAATATTTCCGCCTATGGTCGAAAAGTTCATGCTGGCCGGATCTGGTGGATAGAAAAGCCCATGGGCCTCAACTGCCTTGTGCACCTGGCTGGTAACCACACCGGGCTCCACAACAGCCACCAGGTTTTCGGTGTCGATTTCCAGAATCCGGTCGAACTGGGTCATGACCAAAACGATGCCTCCTGACTCGGGCAGGCTGCCTCCGGTCATACCACTGCCCGCTCCCCGGGGAATGACGCAAACCCTGTGCTCATTGGCCACCCTCATGATGTGCGATATATGCTCCACTGTCCGGGGAAAGACCACAGCATCGGGAAGGAAGTTCTTGCCTGTGGCATCATAGGCGTAACACAGGAGGTCTTCGGTTGAGCACAACACAGAATCCGGATCCAGATGTTCCTGCAGAGCGCGAATAATGGACATAAATTTATACCTGTTTTTTATGAATGAAATCGTGTATGATGCATAAAGATTTTGTTTTTTACCTTGACATACCCCTGAACATAAGATTAATTCTCCAGGTCATCCAAAAGGTTAGAGGTTTGACACCATTGGAATCCGCACCAGATTACTAAAATCAATCCGGCAAACCTTTCTTTTTCTGCCCGCTTTGGGGCACAAATATTTCAGATTTGCCGGAGGCAAAGCTGAACACATACCCCCACAAGTCTCCTATGTCCATATCCAGATTCCCAAGCCTGGTCCGGATCGAGCAGCGCTTCGATCCGGCCTGCATATCAAACGTTCGGACCGAAGTGAATCGGCAATTTGCATCCCTCGATCTCTCCGGCCGGTTTGAGCCCGGACAGAGTGTGGCCATCACTGCCGGCAGCAGGGGCATTGATCGCATAGACCAGATCCTGGCCGCGCTGTGCCAAAAGCTTATCTCTGTGGACCTTAAGCCCTTTATCGTCCCGGCCATGGGCAGCCACGGCGGGGCCACAGTCCGGGGGCAGCTCCAGGTCCTGGCCTCCTATAAAATCACCGAGCAGGCCGTGGGAGCCCCTATTCAGGCTGGAATGGAGGTTGACCTCTTAGGGCGTACAGATCTGGGTACACCGGTATACATTGATCGTTTGGCCCTTGCTGCTGATCATATCCTGGTCGTCAACCGGGTCAAGGCGCACACCAAGTTCAAGGCAGACAGAGAAAGCGGGCTGATGAAGATGCTGGCTATCGGTCTTGGCAAGGACACTGGTGCCAGCTGTCTGCATGCCCTGGCCCCCACCCATTCCATGAGCCGGATCATTGAACATACAGCCAGATACATACTGACCCATGCCCCGATCCTGATGGGCCTGGGCATAGTGGAGAACGCCTTTGGTCAATGTGCGCGGATCCAGGCCATGCTCCCTGAAGATGTGGAAAGCGAAGAAAAGAAACTGCTGATCCAGGCCAAGGAGCTCTCAGCCAAGATCCCCTTTGCCGAGCTTGACCTGCTCATTGTGGACCGGATAGGCAAAGACATCAGCGGAACAGGCATGGACACCAATGTCACCGGACGAAATCGGGACATCCTGGGAGACTTTACCTCCAGGCCTCGGATAAAACGGGTCCTGGTCCGGGACCTGACCCAGGCCACCCATGGCAACGCCCTGGGCCTCGGTTTGGCTGACTTTTGCACTGCACGGGCCGTACAGGCCATGGACCGCAAGAAGACCTATGCCAACGCCATGACCGCAGTCAGCCCGGAAAAAGCAGCCATACCCATGCATTTTGATACCGACCGGGACACCATAAAGGCCGCCCTTGACTCCTTAGGACACTGGGACCCGGAAACCGTACGGGTGGTCCGCATCCAGGATACGCTCCACCTGACCCGCATCCAGATCTCCCCGGCCTTGATGGCTGAACTCCCTGCCCACTGTTCGGTACAGGGCCAGCCCCGGGAAATGCACTTTGATGAAAACGGGAATTTGACCGAAAAGCAATCCGGGGGGAAATGAAATGAACAGCAAGAATGGAGATATCAGATGGATACAATGATTTGAAAACTTTTGCAAAGCCCTTGGTCAATTATCCAAGTTTATTGAAAAGAAAGAACTCTCCGAACTGGAAGAACAAGGGTTGATTCAGGCCTTTGAGTATACTTATGAACTGGCCTGGAATACAATAAAAGATTTTTACGAACATCAGGGAGAGACTGGCATTCAGGGCAGCAGGGATGCTATCCGTTTGGCCTTCCGCCGCCAGTTGATCGAAAATGGAGATGCATGGATGCGGATGATCCAAAGCAGGGCACTTACTTCTCATACCTATAATGAAGACACGGCCCGAAAAATCGCCTCAGAAATATTGAACGAATATTATGCCCAGTTTATCCAGCTGAAAGACACGCTTGAGGCATTAAGAGAAAAAGAAGCTGGCACTCAGTAGGTTATGCAGACGTACATCTCAGCCTTCTGCATTCACAAAAGGCATCATATGAGATTTGGCCTGGATGAGAATACAGTGCATAAACTGCAATCAGTCTTTGCCCAACACCATGAGGTGGAAGAAGTCATAATTTATGGTTCCAGGGCTATGGGAACTCATAAACCCGGATCTGATATTGACCTTGCAGTGAAGGGAGCACATGCATACTTCCCTTTGCTCCAGACAATACGTCAGGAAATCGACGATCTTTTCCTGCCCTTCACTGTGGATCTTTCGAGTTATGATCAGATCACGCATGACAACCTTTTGGATCATATTTCCAGGGTCGGCCAGGTATTCTACAGGAGAGAAGCGGGCGAAACTGGAGGGGATGTCTCGCATGAAAGGAGAAGTTAGCTTACTTTCCAACACCTTGTGACGCGTCTGAACAATAAGAGGATGGTCGGAGCCTTTTGCTTGTTTCTTCTCTGGCCTCAGGCTCTACAGAGATGGAGTAGAAGAGGGCTGGAGCCCCAAGAAAATACGTTACGAGGAAGACCCTCGTAACGAAGAAAGAATATCCATATTCGCATGGCTGGACAGTTCCATTTCTAGTCTGACTCCCCACCCTGCGGCCGCTTTGGGCCGGAGGGTGGGGTTAGGGGAGGGTTCTTGTTTGCGACATGTAAGGTGAGCCACAGCACGAGCAGCAAAGCTGACACGTGAAGTATTTTGTTCCCCGCCCTAAGCCGGCATCATCTGCTTCAGTCTGGTCAGGTGCTTGCGCTCTTCCTCAATGCAGCGGTCGATATATTGCTTTTCCCCTTCCGGGACAAAATCCCTCATCTCCTTGAAGAACAAAAGCGAGTCCCGCTCAAAGTTCATGGCCAGCTTCAAGGCCTCCTGTTCGTTTTTCACCTGATCCAAAAGAAACTCCCCCCAGCCACAGGAAAAGAGCATGTGGGAGTTTATCAAGGCATCGAAGTAGGCAGTGTATTCCTCCTGATC